>CEVW01123993.1_pt1 | contig 11945 bp, 10 predicted proteins | sample 427061 | NCBI WGS metagenome assembly CEVW01 (sample SAMEA2623774, study PRJEB7988) | marine metagenome | biome: marine biome (ENVO:00000447); feature: surface water layer (ENVO:00002042); material: "saline water (ENVO:00002010), including plankton (ENVO:xxxxxxxx)" | depth 5 m
ACTGGTAGATGAAAAAACGCTCGAAGTTTCAGGTAGCGACGGTCAAATAACTCGACTCTCCGGACGACATATCGTTTTGGGCGCAGGTGCGCGGCCCTTCATCCCGCCATACCCCGGCCTTGATCAGGTCCCCTTCCACACCTCAGACACGATTATGCGTATCGACTCGCTTCCTCAACGCATGATTATTTTCGGTGGAGGCTATATAGCCGCTGAATTGGGCCACGTATTCGAAGCCTTTGGTTGTGAAGTAACCATCATCAATCGAGGTGAACGGCTGTTACGCCGAGAAGACGATGACATATCAGTCCGCTTCACCGAGATAGTGAGCCAGCGGATCGATGTTCGTTGCGGAAGTGAAGTGACGAAAGTTGAACAGGTCGGTAACGGTATTCGTGTTGAGACTCAAAGAAATGAGGCTGTTGAAATCGTTGAAGCAGACATGCTTCTAGTGGCTGCAGGCCGCGTACCCAATGGTGATTTGCTTGGTGCACCGGACGTAGGCATTTCTTGCGAAGAAGGACGAGTTCTAGTCGACGAGTACTTCCGCACATCTCGCGAAGGGGTATGGGCTTTTGGGGACATCTCTAACGTGCATCAACTGAAACATCTCGCGAATGCGGAGGTGAGGGCTTTGCGCCAAAACCTTCTGAAAGCAGAGGGAGAAAGAGACGGGCCGATGCTTAGCGTTGATGACAAATTTGTCCCGCACGCAGTTTTCGGTCACCCTCAAGTTGCTTCAGTGGGCCTTACCGAAAGAGATGCAAAGGAGCAGGGGCTTAGCATTGTCGTGGCACGCAAGGACTATGGGGCGACTGCCTATGGTTGGGCCATGGAGGACTCTGAGGGCTTTTGTAAATTGATAGTCGACGCCGAAAGCCGGCAACTTTTGGGAGCCCACATCATCGGTCCGCAAGCATCGTCTTTGATTCAGTCGCTAGTACAAGGCATGGAGTTCGGACAAACCGTGGACCAGTTAGCTTCCCAACAGTTCTATATCCATCCAGCTCTGACTGAGGTTGTAGAAAATGCCCTGTTGGAAGTCTGACCTCAACTACGTCGCTACTTGGCGCTCAGATTGATCTCCCAAAGAACCTGATCAAGACAATCCCCAGCTGACATAGTCGGAAAGTTGCAAGGACGTTCTGGCGAAACTGTTGAAGGAATAGGTGACAGGATCGTCCAGGGCGTGGGATGGCAGAACTGAACAACGCTCAGCCGTCCTTCGAGTTGGTCCTTGTCTGCTACGACCCGATGCCACCCAACCGGCACGAGTCCGTTCGTCAATCGTTCAAGCATGATGCCGGTGTTGATGATTACATGCCCATCAGGCGGTGCAGCGTCAACCCACTCGTCTTCGACCTTGACCTGAAGACCCCGTGCGGTAGCGCGAGGAAGGGCAGTAATCAGATTGATATCTCCATGTTCCTCTGCCCATACGTGCCCGCCGTTACCGCTGCCAGGGGCTTCACCCATCGGCGGGTATTGAATTGCTCGAGTCAGGTGCGAGCCATGGTGAAGCATTGTGTCGAAATAGTTTTCATTTGCACCAACACCAGTGGCAATGATTCTCAAGAAACGAGTCTGCAGTTCAACCAGACACTCGTGAAAATGAGTCAAGATTTCTGCAGCGTTAGATATATGTCGAGATGGGAAGACTGGGTCACCGTAGCGATGGGGATAACGCTCTCTCAAGGGGTGGCCTGAGGGCAAAGCTGTTCCCCAATTCAACATCTCCTTCCAATCTGGAGTGTCGGAAATAGCGGCCGTTTCAACCAGAAGGCCGGTATAACCAGTTTGTCCTCTTGCGCCAGATGCCACATATTCTTCTTTGATCTCAGTGGGAAGGGCGAAAAATTCTGAGAGCACATCGTAAGTTTCGTCGAGCATGTTTTCGGAAAGATCATGCTTGGTGTACACGAACCCTGTGCTTAAGCTTCGCATGACTCCGTCGATGGTGGCGAGACGGTCCTTGGCGCTTCCACGTTCAAAGGCGAGAAGATCAACGTCGAGAATTTCAGTCATTAAGTGCCAAGGTATGTGGAAATGGCTCAGTTGTCAGTCAGTTTTTCGCTTAACCACCGCTCGTAACGCTCGCTATCGGTCCATGCGCCCGTAGCGTCGTCGAATTTCTGAGCGGGTGGAAGCATCAATGAAATAGAGCCGCCTCGGGCTTCGGAGCTGGAAACAAGTTCAAGGCCAGAAGCTATGGGCAGTTCTAGCTCAGAGGGTGTTTCGAACGGTTCTCTGGGAGCGACCGCGACCTTCGGAAGAGTAGACAGGACAGAGTCTCGCAAGCCTGGGTTGTTGTCGTAGAAAACTGGATCCTGAATTTGGTGCCACTTGTCGGCTCCCATGATCAGCAGGTCATATCCGAGCGCAATATCTGCGAGTAGCTGCTTCTCAGTCACTTTTACTTCGAGCCACTCAAACTCCTTAGCTACCTCGTGCAATACTGCGAGGCGATGCTCGAATAATGGCCGCACAACTTCTTCTTTGGCCAATGCGATACGACTAACCGTCCACACGACAGTGTCAACGTTGCAGTGTGTTATAGCTGCTTCGGAGATGGCTAGATGGGCAATGGTTGGGGGGTTGAAAGAGCCCGGGTACACAGCTATTGCCATATCAAACGCGTCTGCCGGTCAAGGCTTTCAAAACACGGGGGTTGCCGCCGAGTTGCATCTCAATGTCTCTGCTAATTCCGTGAGCGAGGTTGTCCCACATCCGATCTAAGAGCTGAGCTTCGCGAATATCTCGTTGTGACACCTCTCTGGTGGTGCAAGCCCGTAACAGTTTCTCGCAGTGTTGCTTGATCCCGACTAACGCGACTACTAACGCTAGATCAAGAGGTGCCGAACCGGCTTTGCGAGCGAGTTGTGATTTACTTTTGATGTCGCTCCCCAAACCTCGGACTATAGATTCAGCGAGATCCACATAAGTTTCTTTGGGGCACTTGTGTCGTGTAGCGAGAGCGCGAGTTGCGCTCTTCGCTGACTCCAAGCCGAGCCGGGTTGACTGGCGACGTAAGCTCTCGAACCACTTCGCTTTAGCACTGCGATGGGCGCCGGTAGGCGGTGGCGGTTTCTGTGGCGTATCAGAAGTGTCAGTGCGCCGCAAAGATTGGTCGTATTTGAATCTTCGATCCGGGTCCGAGAGAACGAACCATGCTCGATTTAGCTGCTGCATTTTTGACGAGTTGCCAGCGTTTCGGTCGGGGTGATAGCTAAATGCAAGCTTTCGGTAAGCCCTCTTGAGCTCTTGCTGGGAGACAGTTGAAGCCACGCCGAACTGCTCATACAGCGATCCCTGATTAGTGGTCATAGATGAACTGTCGGCCATGGTTCAGTTCCTAAGGGTTATCTGCCCTGCTGTGCCGCTTTGCAGGCCGCCGATTATTTCTGCCATGTGACCACCATCACGCAGCTCGGTCACGGCCTCCGTAGCTGCAGCCGGATCGCAAGAAAACAAAAGCCCTCCGGAAGTTTGAGCATCGCACATGATTAAACGGTCAGTGCGTGACCCCCCTGATAAGTGGGGTTCTAAATGGTCGAGATTTCTTTCGGTGCCTCCGGCCACAAAACCTTCTTCGACGAGATCGGCAACACCGGGCAACCTAGGTACGGCCTCGATGTCAACGAATGCAGACAGTCCACTAGCGGAAAGCAACTCGTGTAAATGTCCAAGGAGGCCGAAACCGGTGACATCAGTAGCGGCCGACGCTTTAACTTGCAGGGCAGCTTCGGCGGCGGCTGCATTGAGTCGTGTCATCTCACGGACACCAGCTGTATAAATCGCTTGTAGTCGACCTCCCTCTTGGGTTGCCTCTGGGTCGGAACGTTTGAGAGCAGTAGCGAGAAGGCCGGTTCCTAATGGTTTAGTCAAAACCAATGCGTGTCCCTCGCGCCCACCACTATTGGTGAGAGCGGAATTTTCGTCGATCTCACCTACAAGAGACATTCCGTACATCGGTTCGGGTCCGTCAACGGTATGCCCGCCTGCTACTACCCAGCCACCGTTGGTCGCCGATTCGTGGCCACCGATGAGTACTTCACTTAAGATCTCTAACGGAAGTTCGTCACGAGGCCATGCGACCAAATTGAGCGCAAATAAGGGCTTCCCACCCATTGCGTAGACGTCGCTAACAGCGTTAGCCGCTGCGATTTGGCCCCAGATCTTGGGGTCGTCAACTATTGGTGTGAAGAAGTCAGCTGTCGCAACTAAAGCAGTGCCATCAGGCCGTCGCCAGACGGCGGCATCGTCGTTATGTTCCGTTCCAACTAAGAGGTCAGGGTGATGGGTAGTGGGTAAATGACGCAACACGTGCGCCAGGTCGCTAGGGCCTAATTTGCAAGCTCAACCAGCACCGTGGCTGTATTGGGTTAGTCGGATCAAACTTGTCACAGCACCAAGGTAGCTCTATCCGGCTACTTGGCCGTATATGTGCGCATGGTCTCAAAGAAAATATTCATGCCGCGATCGCGATCTATGGCGTAACCAACCTGACAGTTCAACGGCTGGTTGTCCCAGCCTCTCTCGTCTACGACGGTCATACCAGTGGTGTGCCTTCCTTCGGTTTCGACGCGTACAGTTCGAGGCTCGAAAGTAAATATTTCTGGGTGAGTGACCGCGAGGATTGCGCATGGGTCGTGTAGCGGGACCCGCTGCCCGCTAGTCCTTTTCTGATATGAGGAGAGGTAGAAGTCGAAAAGGTCAGCGGCGAATATTGCCACTGGATTGTTGATCTCGCGTAGGCCAACGATGGTGTCTTCGTCGATACCAAATTGGTGTGTCAGATTTAGTCCAGCCATCAGGAACCGTTCGAACCCGGCGTTGAAAACTATCGCTGCGGCATGAGGGTCGGCCCAAACGTTGAATTCCGCGGTAGGCGTCACATTTCCTGCCCCAGCGCTTCCGCCCATAATGGAGATCCCTGCAACACGCTGAACTATGTCAGGAGCTTGCTGAACCGCTAACGCTATGTTGGTCAGGGGGCCAATCGGAACAAGCCACACGTCGTCGTTATTTCGGATGGTCTCAATGAGAAAACGCACTGCGTCGGAGCTTGTAGACGAACGCGTTACTGCCGGACGAACTGGCCCATCTAGCCCGGTCTTTCCATGAGCCTCTTCAGCATGGCGAGCCGCAACCAGCAGAGGTTTTTCGGCCCCCGCGTGTATCTCGACGTTAAGTCCCACTAATTCAGCCAAAAGGAGAGCATTATCGGTTGTTAGGTCGAGGGGAGCATTCCCAGACACCGTTGTGATTCCTAGGATCTCGGTTAAGTCAGCTGCCATCATTATTGCTATGGCATCGTCGTGTCCCGGATCACAATCGATTATTACTTTGGGTCTCATAGACGCCTCATTCCCGGTCCGTTCTCGTTTGTTGCACCCCAATAATGGGGGAGACGTAGGTAGCCAACTCGAGGTAATTCAATATTGGGGGAAAGTCCCTGATAAATCTTAAGCCGCTGAATGGTTCGAATATGACTGAGCATTTCGTAGAAAACCATCCATAGAGAGCCTTCCAGGGTATAAACGATCTGCGAGTTGTCTTCTGGGCTGACGGCAGCACCTCGAGGCAAAGTGGTGATCACATATTCCCAGAATTGTGTTCCTCGCACGGTTTTGATCTCAGATCGGAAAGTTTCTGTACCTTCCTGCTCTACAAGGCGAGTAAGCCAACTAATTCCTAAGTTAAGTTTGTCTAACAGGTCGGGAACTTCCCAAAAAAGCTCAGGATCAAGGAAACGGTCCCACTTATTGTTAGGGCCCATTTGATGCTCGCCCCAGTTGATTGGTTCTGGGGCGGCCTCGTCGGGCCACAACAGGTGGCCAGCTCTTCTCTTGGTGAACACAAGCGCATCCCAGGCGATGTGAGAGACCTGGCGTCTACACGACCACCACATCCACTCCCTTTCAGGTGATGGATCATGAAAGTCGAGCTGATCGTCTGTTAGGCCTACAATCTCCGCCTCAACCCAACTGACAATATGTGGGTACCAAGGCATAGCCCCCGAAGTTTCCTCCGTTGGCATTTCGAGAATGTCGGATCTAGTCAAGGCCATGCTGAAACGCTAGTCGTGACACAACCGGCGAAGAGATCAGATCGACAGATCTTCAAACGCTCGAGGATCCGGGCAACTGCAGACCAGGTTTCGGTCGCCGTGGGCGCCATCGATCCTGCTAACGGGAGGCCAATATTTATCCAAGCGGATTGAACTTAATGGGTAAGCCGCTTCTTCTCTGCTGTAGGGATGCTCCCAATTACTAGCTGTCACATCCTCTGCTGTGTGGGGCGAGTTGCGCAATGGATTATCTTCCATGGCCCATTCGCCCGATTCAATTTTGGATATTTCTTTCCGTATTTCGATCATGGCATCACAGAATCGATCAATTTCTTCTTTGGACTCGCTCTCGGTCGGTTCCACCATCAAAGTTCCGGCGACTGGGAAGGACATTGTCGGAGCGTGGAACCCATAGTCAATGAGTCTCTTAGCAACATCATCAACGCTCACGAATTCGGAGTGGGCACGTAAATCCAGGATGCATTCATGGGCTATCAGACCGTTTTGGCCGCGGAACAGCACCGGGTAGCTGTCTTGGAGCCGCGAGGCAACGTAATTAGCGTTCAAGATCGCGACCGAAGTCGCCTGTCTTAAGCCGTCAGCTCCCATCATGGCTATGTACATCCAAGGGATGGGGAGAATTCCAGCTGAGCCCCAAGGAGCCGCAGCTATAGCGCCGCTACCCGAGGCCGGACCAGCTTCGGGGATAAGAGGATGGTTTGGTAAAAAGGCCGCAAGATGCTCTTTTGTCGCGACGGGTCCAATGCCGGGGCCGCCGCCGCCATGGGGGATGCAAAAGGTCTTGTGAAGGTTTAGATGACTTACATCAGCTCCAAAAGCTCCAGGGGCCGCGAGTCCTACCAAGGCATTGAGATTGGCGCCATCGACGTAAACCTGACCGCCGGCCTCATGAACTAGATGACAAATTTCACTGATTCCTACTTCGAAAACTCCATGTGTCGACGGGTAGGTAACCATGATCGCTGCGAGCTCACTTTTGTGATTAGCGATTTTTTCTCTAAGGTCTTGCAGCGATATATCCCCATTTTCAGCGCAATCCACGACGACCACTCTCAGGCCAGCCATGACGGCCGAAGCAGCATTGGTCCCATGTGCGGATGAAGGAATCAGGCATACATCTCGACTCTCATCACCTTGCGCCTCGTGGTAGCGCTTGATTGCAAGCAGACCAGCAAATTCCCCTTGTGAACCCGCGTTGGGTTGGAGAGATATCGCGTCGTAGCCAGTGCACTCAAGCAGCCATTCTTCTAAATCTGAGATCAATTCCATATAGCCCTGAGCTTGATCAAGTGGAGCAAAGGGGTGAATATCGGAGAAGGCGGCCCAAGTGATCGGTTCCATTTCAGTTGTTGCGTTCAACTTCATGGTGCAGCTGCCTAGAGGGATCATGCCTCGGTCAAGAGCTACGTCCTTGTCCGACAAACGACGGATGTATCTGAGCATTTCGGTTTCGGATTTGTGGGTATTGAAAACGGCATGAGTGAGAAAATCTGACGATCGTCTCAGTGGCTCCTTGATCCCTGAATCCGGAACGATTTCCTTAAGGTCTCGGTCGTGTTCTGAGAAGCATCGTAATAGAGCCTCAATGAGCGTTGTATCGCAGGTCTCATCTAAGGCAATGCCGACTACATCTGCATTTACAAAATGCAGATTGAAGCCCTCCTTGAGGGCACGGGCGACGATGTCAGATGCTTGGCCAGGTACCGACACCCTCAGGGTGTCAAAAAAGGATTCGTTCAATACTGGAAAGCCAACGCCCCGTAAGCCCAACGCCAACTTTGATGTCAGGTCGTGGACACGCGTGGCAATCGCCCGCAGCCCATCGGGGCCATGCCAAACTGCGTACATTGACGCAATGACAGCTAAAAGTACCTGAGCGGTGCAGATATTGCTCGTAGCTTTTTCCCGTCGAATATGTTGCTCTCGAGTTTGTAATGCCAGCCGAGTGGCTGGCCTCCCTGCACTGTCGACTGATACGCCCACCAAACGACCAGGAAGAGCTCGCTTGTGGCTCTCCCGTGCGGCGAGGTAACCGGCATGAGGCCCTCCGAAGCCCAAAGGCACTCCGAAGCGTTGTGAGGTGCCCACAACCAGATCTGCTCCTAATTCTCCGGGAGGGGTGATCAGGCAAAGCGCTAGAAGATCTGAGGCAACACACAAGAGAGCATCACCTTTGTGGAGATTCTCAGCGACCGGCCGGATATCGCGAATTTCCCCAGAAGAGCCTGGATATTGAACGAGCGCCCCATAACACTCGCTGTTGTCCAGGTCTTTCCAGGCATCCCCAATTTTTATTTGAATCCCAAGTGCTTGTGCTCGAGTTCGAACCACGTCGATGGTTTGGGGGTGACAATCGGAATCAACGAAAAATTTTTGCGCCCCACTTTTGGTTAAGCGACGTGCCATTGTCATCGCTTCAGCCGCCGCCGTGCTCTCATCAAGCAACGAACTGTTAGCAATCTCCATACCGGTCAGTTCGCAAACCACCGTCTGGTAATTGAGGAGCGCTTCGAGTCGGCCCTGACTTATTTCAGGTTGATATGGGGTGTAAGCGGTATACCAAGCCGGATTTTCCAACACTCGGCGAATGACTACGGCCGGGGTGACGGTGTTGTAGTAGCCGAGACCGATCAAAGATTTAACGGTTCTATTTTTTTGTGCTATCCCGCGGATTCTGTCGATTGCTTCAACCTCGGTGAGCGGCGTCGGGAGGTTGAGTGGCTTGGTGTTTCGAATCGTTTCTGGCAGAGCTGCATCAGTAAGCGCTTCAAGGTCTGAGTAGCCAACCGACTTCAGCATTGCCTGGATGTCCTCTTCGCGAGGACCGATGTGCCGATGAACAAAACTATTTTCCGGCGCAGGAACAGTAGTCATAAGGTCTCAATTCCTTTTGTACTTGTGTTGAACAAATGGCATGTCAGCTATTTGGCATGGGAATTCTTTGTCTCGGGCGTGAGCGATAAGACGAGAGCTGTCTGCGGCGGCGCCCGAATCGACGTACCCCATGGCAACAGGCGCCTCACGAGTGGGGCCGAATCCTCCGCTAGTAACGAACCCCACCTCGGTGCCTTTTTCATCGAAAAGAACTGCACCCTCTCGGATGGGCCGCTTCGTCATAGAGGAAATGCCCACTCTTGTGCGTTGGGTCCCGTTAGCGATTTGATCAAGGATGATTTCGTAACCAGCAAACCCAGCTTCCTCGCGACGTCGCTTGGGAATAGTCCAAGCGAGTCGGGCCTCAATGGGTGTTGTTGTTTCGTTTAAGTCGTTCCCGTACAGGCAAAGTCCCGCTTCGAGTCGCAAACTATCTCGCGCGCCCAAGCCACAAAACGTGATGCCATCGTGTTTCAGCAAAGCATTGGTGAGAGATGGGGCGTCGTCCGAGCCCATAACAATTTCGAATCCATCTTCTCCGGTATATCCACTTCTGCTCACTTCGCAGTCGACCCCGTCGAGCTGAAGTCGAACGGACTGCATGAAGCTGAGGTTTGCGACACCTTGATGAAATAGGCCAAGAATGGCTTCGGCCGCTGGTCCTTGAAGTGCTACCTGAGCCAGGTCCTGCCGAAGATTAATCTCGGTGACCTCATGCATTGCGTCCTGGATATAGGCGAGATCCCGATCTGTTCGTGAGGCATTCAGAACCAAACGGAGCCGCGATTCGTTGCGACTGACAATGAAGTCATCAACGATTCCGCCATGAGCATTTGTCAATAGCGCGTATTGCAGCTGGTCGTTTCCGAGATCTGCGATACCAGCGGGAGTGATTTTTTCCAGAGCGCGGCTAACGGTCTCTAGCGACTGCCCTGTTTTGGGAACTAGATCAACTATTCCCATGTGGCTTACATCAAATAAACCGGCAGAAGTGCGAGTGGCTAGATGTTCGCTGATTACCCCATCGAAACTGAGAGGAAGCTCGAACCCCGCAAAAGGCGCGATTTTCGCGCCGTGTTGGGCATAGAGGGAATGGAGGGAAGTGCGCCTCAAATTCTGTAAGTTCGGATCTTCACCCATAGCCACCAACCCGCGTCAAATCTGACGCCCCGCGCTGTCGTGGAACCTGAGAGATTGGCCGCGATTTGCAGTTTTCCCCTTCGGTGGAGCCGTCCGAGGACAACTCGCTCTCCAGCGTTGCTTCTTCCCTGCGGTCCTGGGGCCTGAGAGTTTCCCGGGGCGGTTGCTCCTTCGGCGCCAGCCAGCTGTGTTACTTGCTGGATGAACTCTCCCACTGGGTGTTGGCAGCGAACGACATTCTAATACTCCGGGTTAACGCGAAATGGGGATTTAGACCGTATTTGGTTTAGGTGAGCCGGAACTAGATGAGAAAGCCAGCAATGCGATCTTTCGGCCGACCGATGATCGCTTTTTTATCTGTGACGAGAACCGGTCGCTGCATTAGCGCCTTGCGCTCGGTCAATAGCTGTACGACGGCATCTGGATTCCCGACGTAATCGTCCGGGTTGAGCCCTAGTTCTTTAAATTTTGAATCCTTACGGACCAGATCTTCAACTGGATCCTCAAGTACCGACACTATGTGTTCCAGTGTTGCTTGGTCCGGAGGATTCTTCATGTAGAGAACCACTTCCACTTCAACATTCTCTTCCTCGGCGACCGCCAAGGCGTTCTTGGACGAGCCTCAATGTGGGTTGTGGAAGATAGTGACTTTAGGCATCGTTGCTCCTTGATGTACCGGATAGGACCGTATCAGCGTTTGAAGCCTTCTTGAATGCGTTCAATCATGTCAGGTGCAGGGCCGGGACCGTGTTCCCTAGCCCATTTCAACCCCTCGTCGCGGTCCAAACTTAAAAGTTGGCGCATTTGACGCTTCTCCTCGCGCAGGGTGTGCCAAGAGTTAGCAGCTATGGTTGCCGCCCATTCAGCGGTTGCGGTTTCTAGCTCGTCGCTTGGAACGCTTCGATTAGCCAGGCCCATTTGCGCTGCCTCGACTCCCGTAACCATTCTTCCGCTAAACATCATGTCGCGCGCAGCGACTGGGCCAACTCGCTCTGGTAGCCGGTTTGTCATTCCCCATGTAGGTACCATGCCCCACTTGCCGTGGGTGTCACAAAATTTTGCATCGTCAGCGCAGATCAACAGGTCACACGCAATCGCAAGTTCCAAAGCGCCCGTGTAACAGTGACCCCTGACGGAAGCGATTACAGGCTGGGGCATTGTCTCTATAAAGTCCAATAATTCTGCCTGTTGGTGCGCTCGGGTAGCACGCTCACCTCGCTCGATTGCTTTGAGGTCATTGCCAGCCGAAAAAGAGCGGCCTCTGCCCGTTAGTACTATCACCCCAATTTCTTCCTGGGACTTCGCTAAATCGTCGAGGTGTGCTTCTAGTTCCGCGAAGAGCGACGGACTTAAGGCGTTAAGGGCATCAGGGCGGTTGAACGCAAGAGTGCTGATCCCGTCGTGATCGTTCCGGAGGACCAAATGGTTGTCGGAGGAGCTCATAAAACCATTTTTTCACACCGATGAAATTGCTGCTCGAAGTAAATCATTGGAAATTTGTGTCCAAAGCGTCTGCAGCCTCAACCTCTTCTCGCGACACGCCCAACATGAAAAGAATCGCATCCAAATATGGGACGTTGAGGGCGGTGTCGGCTGCCTCTCGCAGGGCGGGCTTCGCGTTGAACGCTATACCCAGACCAGCTTTCTTGAGCATTGGCAAGTCGTTAGCGCCATCACCAATGGCAACTGTTTGTTCTAACGGGATGCCTTCCCTTAAAGCAATGTCTTCCAACAAACTGGCCTTTCGGTCAGCATCAATAATGTCACCTTCGACTTCGCCAGTAAGTACGCCATCAACTACTTGAAGGGTGTTTGAATAGGCATGATCGAGGTCTAATTC
>CEVW01051143.1_pt1 | contig 11914 bp, 8 predicted proteins | sample 427061 | NCBI WGS metagenome assembly CEVW01 (sample SAMEA2623774, study PRJEB7988) | marine metagenome | biome: marine biome (ENVO:00000447); feature: surface water layer (ENVO:00002042); material: "saline water (ENVO:00002010), including plankton (ENVO:xxxxxxxx)" | depth 5 m
TACCCTATTTGACAGTGATGAATCAGATGGTAGTTATATAATTAGTGATCTTCATACTAATGGGATTAATAGTACTCAAGTATTGCTGTATAAGGTGATTAATGGGGGTCATGATTGGCCTGGTTCAAGTGGAAATATGGATATTAATGCAAGTGAAGAAGTGTTAAAATTCTTTCATCAATTCAGATTAAATATAAAATAATTATGATTTCTATAGCTCTTGTTTATCTAATTTGTGATATTAAATAATATTGATCATAAAATGATAAATAAATTATTTCAAAGCAACCTTTCAATAATTACAGTACTATTAGTATCTATATTTTTCTCAAGTTTTATTGCTTCTCTTTTCCAAACAAATTTTCATAATGTAAAAATTGACACTTTAAAATTCCCTACCCAAAATGGACAAATATTAGTTGCGGATCTTTTTAAACCCAGGTCTGCCACAAAGGATAATCCTGCTCCCTTAGTTATAGTTGTACCAGGTTTTCAGAGATCGAAGGAAACATTATCCAATATATCTATTGAATTATCTCGCAGAGGGCTAGTTGTCATTGCAATTGACCCATATGCACAAGGGTCATCTAGCTCTTCATTTAGCAGGACATCTGCGACATCAGAGGGGTATGGTATGTTTTCAATTATTGATTATATATATAACACCTCAAATTTAAATTATATAAATAAGAATAAAATAGCAACTACTGGACATTCCGCTGGTGGATTAGCTGCAGCCCGGGCTGCTCAATTCTTTGGGTTAGAAGCTATAAATAATAATTTAGATAGTAAACTACATTCCGCGTATATATCCGGCATGCTTTATCGAGGTTTAGAGGATAATAGGGTAAAATTTATTAAATCTAATATCGGATTAAGCTACGCTTTCTATGATGAAGGAGCCTTTCGTAATATGAATAAAGATGGTGACATGCGCTATGCTCCTGAGGCAATTGGTTTGGTCAACTCGGGTTTGAGTGATTTTGATAAATTAAGTGATAGTTTATCTGTTGGAAAATATTATGGTAGTCTTAGCGATAGAACCTTAAGGGTGGTACATAATGAAAGATTGATTCACCCTTTTCAGCCTTATAGTATTGAAGCTACAAAAAATCAGTTAAATTTTTTTATGAAGGTCTTTAATATTGATCCTAAAATGACTTCTGAAAACCAAATCTGGTATTTCAAGGAATTGTTCACGTTTTTTTCTCTAATCTGCTCTTTCTTAATGATTATACCTCTAACTCGTTATCTGTTAGAAAGTGATATATTTAAGGATATCAAAAAGACAATCCCAGATCTATTGCCTAAAAGGTCAAAGAAGGGCAGTATCGTTTTTTGGAGTTCATTTTTTCTAACTGCTTTCATTGCTAGTTTTTCTTTCATTCCTATGTCAAACTTATCATTAAAATTATTTATTGACGCTTCTACCAGGAATATGACCTGGTTTTTTCCTCAGAGAATGAATAACGCTATTATGCTTTGGGCGCTTTTAAATGGTTCGCTAGGTTTACTGATTTATTTTATTACTGATAAATTTTTTGCCAATAAAAAAAATAAAAAGTTTTCGACAAAAATCTTATCTATAACAATTAAAGAACTCTTGCTTACTACTCTCCTCGCGCTTGTCATATTTTTTATATATTTTATAATTTTAGCGTTAGTTTATTATTTCTTCCATGTAGACTACAGGTTATTATTCATTGGTGTTAGAGTATTTCAGGTAGATGTATTATATGTTTGGTTAATGTATCTACCTGTATTTTTCATATTCTTTTTTTCTAATTCTGTGAGAGTAAATGGCTCCATTTTCCATAAAGGATTGACTGAATTTAAAGGTATGTTTTTTTCAGGTTTTGCAACCAGTATAGGGTTATTGATTATTTTATTTATTCAATATGCGAGTTTTCTTTTTACTGGAAAGATCTTTTGGACTGAAACAAACTTACAGTGGTTATATGTTAATCTTCTGTTTGGTATTGTTCCGATGATTTTTGTCCTCCCATTTTTCAATCGATATATTTTTAATATGACTGGTAGAGTCTATCTTGGGCCAATGGTGACATCTTTTATTTTTATTATGATTTTATCATCAAACACTGTTTGTTATATACCATTATAACATTATTTTAAGATGATAAATCATATATTTATTTTTATTCAATTCTTTTTATAAATTACAGCATGATTACAGTCTTATCACCAGCAAAAAAACTTAGTAAGGATTGTTTCTCTGAGGGGAATAGGTTTAGCAAACCTGTTTTTCTAGATCAGTCTTCAAATTTAGTAAGCATATTAAAATCTTATGATCCTCCAGCTTTACAGTCTTTAATGAGCATAAGTGAGAATTTATCTGAATTAAACTGGGAGCGATTTCAATCCTGGACAGCAAATATTTCTCCAGATGATTCTAGGCAAGCTGTTTACTCTTTTAAAGGGGATACTTATACAGGGCTTGAAGCTGACACGCTAAAAGATTCTGATTTAGATTTTGCTCAAAATAATATTCGAATATTATCCGGGCTCTATGGATTATTAAAACCTCTTGATTTAATGCTGCCATACAGATTAGAAATGGGAACAAAATTGGAAAATATGAATGGTAAAAATCTTTATGAATTTTGGGGTGATAGTTTATCAAAAACCCTCTCTAAGGAACTAGAAAATCATAAGAATAAAATTATTATTAATTGTGCATCAAATGAGTATTTTAAATCTATAGATAATAGCTCACTAGATGCCGATGTAATTGATCCTCAGTTCAAAGAAATAAAAAACGGTAAAACTAGAATTATTTCCTTTTTTGCAAAAAAAGCTAGAGGCATGATGGCAAGATATATTATAGATAATAAAATAGTTAATTCTGAAGATATTTATAATTTTGATTTAGCTGGATATAAATATGATGAATCTCTTTCAAGCATTCAAAAACCTGTTTTTACTAGGGCTCAGCCTTAATAATTTTATTTATAATATATTATTTAAATACTGTTCCCGTTTAATATCCTTCTATTTTATCGTAATAGCTTTTGGTTTTTGTTATGCCCAAAATATATCTCATGAAGATACTTTAATTATTCATCCTATTAGCTTTTCTACTGAAAGCCCTGAAGGTTGGGTAGCTCAATATAAAACGAATATTGATTTTCCAGATGAGTCATGGTCTTGGAGGAAGATATTTATGATTCAGACGCTTAAATGTGATTCATTGACCAAGGCTGATAAATATGATTGTGGAGAGTGGGACTATATTTGGGATGCATTACTTTATGTTTCTCAGGGAGATAGTACCGAGATATTTAAGCTTGGAAGTTTTGTGACACCTTATGGTAAAAGACTCAATATGGGAGGAGAAAAAGGGTGGCAGTGGGTTTATGACATATCTGATTACGCACCTCTATTAATAGGAAAAAGAGAATTACACATTGGTAATAATCAGGAACTTCTTGATTTAAAGTTTCATTTTATTGGAGGTACTCCCTATAGAGAAAGTATAGCTGTCGAAAATATCTATCCTCTTGGCAGCAATTATGATGGTCATTATGGATACACTCATACTTATAAAGATTTATCAAAAGATTTAGTATTAACTGAAAAAGAGATTGAGCTAAACCCAAATGCTTCTGGTTATAGTATTAAAGCTATCATTTCAGGCCACGGTCATGAAGGGCCAAAAAATTGCTGTGAATGGACAAGCAAATCTCACTCTTATATAATTAATGGTTTAAAAGAATTTACTTGGGATGTCTGGACCGATTGTGGAAATAATCCATTATATCCACAGGGAGGAACATGGCCCTATGACAGAGCCGGATGGTGCCCGGGCACAAAAGTAGATGAATATATTTTTGAGCTAACTCATAAAGTAGACCCTGGACAGAATATTAAAATAAACTATGAAATTGAAAAAATGGTTGATTCTCTAGAATCTAAAGGGATTTATAGAATGAGCCATCAGTTGTTTTCCTTTGGGCCTCCTAATTATGAAAGAAACCTTGAGATAGTTGATATTATAAATCCAAGTTCTAAAGATAAGTACTCTAGAATTAATCCCTCATTATCTCACCCAACAGTAGTAGTTAAAAATATTGGATCAAAAAATATTCGGAGAATCAAATTTGTTTATGGTCTTGTTGAAGGTAAGCATTCTATATACAGATGGAAAGGCGATCTCTCTTTTTTAGATCAAATCGAAATTAAATTGCCTATTAATGAATGGGCAGGTATTAAACAAAATCAACGCTTTTTTGTTAGCGCCAAAACGTTAAATGGTAGAGAAGATGAAGATAATGTTGATAATATTTTATTTTCTACAGTTCAAATTCCTGAAATATTTCCTAATCAATTTAATTTTAATTTAAAAACAAATAATTTAGGTAGGGCTAAAGAAAATAAATATGAAATTTCAGATTATAATGGAAATATTTATTATTCTGATTATAATCTAATTGATAGCACCAATTATAATATTCCAATTTATCTTGAACCTGGCTTATATAGATTTATTTTTTCTGATTCAGTAGAGAATGGTATTGATAGACTTTGGTGGCATCAAAAAGATTCTGTTGGAATTAGTGGAAAGATTGAATTTCATGACTCTAATAATAACATAATTAAAAGATTTTCTCCTGACTTCGGTCAAGAAGTTAGGATGGATTTTATTGTTGGCTCTTTACCTTAGCTTTAATAGGTGCTAATTAAATTTAAATTCTACTTAATTTATGTTAATTTTGTATAAAGGTTTGCTGAATCTAACAAGGCTTATAATTACTAATTTTAATAGTAATTATTTTGAGTATAATCGAGGATAAAATGAATAAAAATAATACTAAGTTACCCGTACTAGTTACTGGTGCAACAGGATATATTGCTAGTTGGGTGGTAAAATATTTATTAGAGAAAGGTCATACTGTGCATGCTACAGTTAGGGATATTTCTGACAATGATAAAAAATCACATTTAGACAAAATAGCTAGTGATTGTAATGGGGAATTAAAATATTTTGAGGCAGATCTTTTAAAACCCGGATCTTATGAAGAAGCCATGGCCGATTGTCAGTTCGTTTTTCATATTGCTTCTCCATTTATTATGGATTCGAAAGATCCCCAAAAAGAAATTATAGACCCTGCTCTTGAGGGCACTAAGAATGTATTAAAATCAGTTAATGAGACTAATTCTGTTAAGAGAGTAGTTTTGACTAGCAGCGTTGCTGCAATATATGGTGATGGGATTGATAGTAAAAACGTTCCTAATGGTATTTTTGATGAGACTATGTGGAATACATCCTCAACTCCTTCTATGGGAGAATATAGTTATTCAAAAACTGTTGCTGAAAAGGAAGCCTGGAAGATATGCGAAGCACAAAATAGGTGGGATTTAATTTCAATTAATCCTTCTTTTGTTCTGGGGCCCGCATTAAATGCAAAAGCAGATTTTGAAAGTAAAAAATTTGCGCTTCAGCTTGGTAATGGTGATCTTAAAAGTGGAGCTCCTGATATTACTCTTGGAATGGTTGATGTTAGAGATGTTGCTGATGCGCATGTGAAAGCTTGTTTTAATGAATCAATAAAAGGGCGATTTATATTATCATCTGAATCGCTTAGCTTATTAGATGCCGGATTATTTATTAAAGAAAAATTTGGAGATAAATACCCTGTTCCAACTAGGAATGCCCCTAAATTCATAATTTGGTTAATGGCTCCGTTTATCGGAATTAAGCGAAGTTTTGTAAGTAGAAATATTGGTTATAAAGTTGATTTTGATAACACTAAAAGTATAAATGAGTTAAATATAAAATACCGGCCTATTAGTCAAGCTGTAACTGATTTTTTCCAGCAATTTATTGACGAAGGACTTGTTTAATTACATTTTGAGTTTTTTTAAGATTATATTTTAATTTAAACGGTAAATAAAATATGATTACTGTCAAATGACAACTCATATTTTCTAACAGGGTCATAAAAATGATTAATTTTGCAAAATATAGTCTTTTATTTTTATACATCTTTCTTTTTTCATCATGTGATGAAAATCAACATGTAAAATCATTTCGGGCACCAAAGAAAAATTTTGGCCTAGATCAGCAAAATATTAAGCCAGTTATAAGTGATAATAATGTGAGTGGTTTATCCTGGGATTTACCTGAAACTTGGGTTCCCTCTAAGGGTCATTCTATGCGTTTAGCTAGTTTTGACGTCCCTTTTGCAAATGGCGTGGCAGACCTTTCAATCGTTTCATTAGGAGGAGAAAGTGGTGGCCTACTTGCTAATGTTAATAGGTGGCGTAAACAAATTAATTTAGTTCCAATTACAGAAAACGAAATCTTGAGTTCATCAATAAAAGGTGAAAGTAAGATAGGTCCATTTAGAGTCTTCAAAATGATTAATGAATCAAATGGAAATAAGGCTATTTTAGCCGCTGTTCTTCCTACGACAGGGAAAACTTTTTATATTAAACTTACTGCTAGTATTGCTGGTGTGACTGAATTAGAATTAGTTTTTCAAAAATTTTGTTCTTCTATAGGGTTTTTAAAAAATTGAAAAAATCATATATAAAGCTTTTTAGTAGTCCCAAACTTTTTGTTTACAGTTTGATTTGGCTTATGATACTTGTTGTTGTTGGCACTGTCGCGCAAAAAGATGTAGGTCTTTATGTTTCTCAGCAGAAATATTTTTCTTCTATTTATTTCTTTTTTGGTTCAATTCCGTTGCCTGGTGGAAGAATTATTTTAATTCTAATGCTTACAAATCTAATCGCAATGATGTTCAAGCAAAATTTATGGACGCTAAAAAAATTAGGTGTATTAGTAGTTCATCTTGGTGGGATACTGCTCTTGGTTGGAGCAGGTCTTACAGCAATTTTTAGTACTGAAGGTAGTATGATAATCCAAGAAGGATCAAAATCAAATACTGTAGACGATTACCATAAAACTGAGCTGGTTATTATTAACACCTCTAATCAAAATTTTGATATGTATACTGTCTTTGGAGAGCCTCTTTTCGAAAATGGAAATAATGTATCTCATGAAAGCATAGACTTTGATATTACTATTCTTGATTATATAGAAAATTCTACATTAGAAAATATAACAGGAGAAGTGCAGCCTAACTTTAGAGGTATGTTGAAAAATTTTTCGATGGTATCTATACCAAGAGATAAAGATGATATGAAAAATCGCCCAGGAATTATTTTTCAAGTTTCAGGAAGCTTTACAGATGCAGATGGTATATATGGCTTGATATTTGGCCAACAGATTCCAGCTACAATGAATATCTCTGGCAAACAATATGTCATGATTTTACAAAAACAAAAGACATACTTGCCATTTGCGATAGAGCTCATAGATTTTAAAAAAGTTATGCATCCAGGTACTGAAGTAGCGAAAGCCTACAGCTCAAAAATCAATCTGATTGAAAATAATATTCCTAGGCCAGTTTTAATTGAAATGAATAAACCACTTAGACATAAAGGCTATACTTTTTTTCAGGCTTCCTTTATTGAACAAGAAGATGGAGAGGCTACTGTTTTAGCTGCTGTTAATAACTATGGTAGACTCTTTCCGTATATCTCAAGCATTATTATGTCTATTGGGTTATTACTTCATTTATTAACAAACATACCATCTTTGCTTAAGAAAAATAAAAAATGAGTAAGTTTATTTTATTTATTCTCTATTTTTCATCATTTTTATTTTTTGGTGATGTAGTAGTCCATGCTGGTGATTTTTCTATTAACAATATTCCAATCCAAGAAGGCGGTAGAATAAAACCTTTGGATACTTATGCTAGAAATCAAGCACTTGCATTTTATGGTAAACGAGAAATCAAACATGCTAATTTATCTGCAATAGACTGGATTTTAGATCTTTTTATATATCCTGATAAAGGCTTAAATCAAAAAATTTTTAATATTAGAAGTTTAGAAGTTCTAGATGTCTTAGAGCTAAAGTGGACTAATAATTTTCATAAATATAGTTACAATGAAGTATCTCCCGGTTTGCAAAGCCAGCTGCCTTTGATACAGAGTGTCTTTGATAAAAAAGAAGATGAGAGAGATGCTTTTGAAGCCCAATTAATAGAAGTATATCAAAATGTAATGAAATTTAGAAATATAGCCTCTAGTCTTAGTTGTTTACTTCCAATGTTCTCTGTTTATGATCCTGCAACAGCTCAAAAATTACATATCGCACCAGGCCAATTTGCTAGCTACGCTCATATTATGAGCCATAGAGAGTCGCTTTTTAATATTTCTCAAAATATACTTACAAAATCAGAAGAGAGTTGGTCTGATTCTGAAAAAGAAGTTGCTCTTCTTCTTTATAATCTTCAGCAAACTAGTAATGACGAGTTTGCTAAATCCTTAAAAATAATACCACCATCAAAAAATGACTCTACCGGTTTATGGATTTCTCCGTGGGAGTTATTAGACGGGAGGGTTATTGAACCACATCAAGACAAGGTTTTGAAATCAATGGAAGCATATCTTTTAGCTAGATTTGATAACAATGAAATTGCTAAAAGTGATGCTCTTAAAGCCTATAAAGCAGGTATATTATCCTCTCCTGGTAAAAGAATAGACTTCTCAATTCTTGAGAAAGAAAGTTGGTTAAACAAGGCGAAGCTATTTACGTATAGTTTAATATTTTATTTATTTGGATTCATTCTTTTGGGAGCTAGTTGGATGATTAAACCAACTATTCTAAGGAATATTGCTTTTCTTTCAATGGCAGTTGGGTTTTTAGCTCATACATATGGAATTATAACAAGAATGATTATCATGAGTCGTCCTCCGATATCAACTATTTATGAGACAGTTATATTTGTTGGATTTGTAATTGTATTTTTATCTTTAGTTATTGAATATATACGAAAAGACGGCTTAGGTATTTTTATTGGATCAATAAGCGGCGCTGTACTTCATTATGTTGGCTTCGGATATGCTGCAGATGGTGATACGCTTGAGATGCTTGTAGCAGTTTTGAACTCAAATTTTTGGCTTGCAACGCATGTTACCACAATAATTTTAGGATATGGAACATCTTTGATGGCTGGTTTAATCGGGCATTTATATTTGATTGAAAAAATACGAACACCTAAGGATAGTGTTAGATTAAAAAGTATTTATAACAATATGTTTGGCGTTACTCTAATTGCTCTTTTTTTCACATTATTTGGAACAATTTTAGGTGGCATTTGGGCTGATCAGTCTTGGGGAAGGTTCTGGGGATGGGATCCAAAGGAGAATGGTGCTCTTCTAATTGTTTTGTGGCAGTTAATGATGATTCATATGCGTTTAACTGGTTTGGCAAAGCCAGATAAGTTTGCTCTTGGTATGATATTAAATAATATTATAGTTATTTTAGCCTGGTTTGGAGTTAACCTATTATCAATTGGTTTACATAGCTATGGATTTGTAAGTGGTATCGCTGTGAATATAGTTTTATTTAGTGCGTTCGAGATTATTACTGGTTTTGGTACGTATTATTGGGCTAGGTCAAAAAGTAAAAAAGTTAGGATTGGTATTTAACGTTCTCATCTGCTTTGTGTCAATTTAATAGCAAAGCACTCAATGCTTAACTTATCTGAAGGATGAAAGAATGAAAAATCTATGCTTAATTATAATTTTCCTTATTAGTGTCGTTTATAGTCAAGATGAATGTGATTATTCAACTGTTGGAGTTCTTACTGATATTAATGAAGAGATTTACAATAATGATGAGTCTGTAAATGCATATAGCATTTTTTCTTGGACATCAGATGAGATTAATAGGATATTGACTGGAAATGGTATTCCAAACCATGAGGTAGGTACATTTCCTAATGCTAATAATCCAAATACTATCAGTGAACAAAATGTAAGTGAAACTTTTACTTTATGTCCAGAATTAGTCTCAGAGACAGGTGAACCAGCAGGCGGGCCTGCCGGAGCGATTGCTTATGCAATTAATAGCGTAAAATTTGATCCAGCAACTGCTGGCAGGTGTAATGATGATGGAGAGTGTAGTCTCGCACAAGGCCAAGGAAACTGGAGCATAGAAGCACTAGGGCATGAGACCTTTGACTTTGGAGATGATATGAATCACGCTCATGTTCAACCTACAGGTGAATATCATTATCATGGAATGCCTGAACTTCTTATTGACTTGTTAGGAGACGAGCAGGGAATGACTCTTGTTGGTTGGGCTTCCGATGGTTTCCCTGTATATGCTAGATATGGTTACTCGGATCCAAATGATCCAACTAGCGAACTTATATCCCTTCAACCTAGTTGGAAATTGAAGGAAAATCCTGATGACGGCCGTCCTGATATTTTGACAGCCTTGGGTAATACATCTCCTAATATACCAATCCCAATGGGTGCTTTCACTGAAGATTTTGAATATGAGGATGGTTATGGCGATTTAGATGAATGTAATGGTAGAATAGGTGTAACTCCTGAATTCCCTGGAGGAATCTATTATTATATGGTTACGGATGAATTTCCATTTTTCTCAAGATGTTTAAAAGGTGATTTTACTGCTGGTGGTGGTGGAGTTCCTAATTGCGAGGATATCCCTCCTGGAAATCCTTGTTGTGGAGACGGTGTGTGTGGTGGACCAGAGAATGAAGATAATTGTCCATCAGATTGTGGTTCAATGGGTAGCCAATATCCAGAGTTAAATAATTTTACTTTATCAGCCGATACTGTAAATACTAGTACAAGTATTGTAAGTGTTTTATATGAACTCAGCGTAAGTGACCCTGATGATTATCTCTCAGATTACATTATTAGATTAATCTTAAATGGAGGTCCTGTTAATGGTGGGGAGATTATAGAGAGTACAGGCCAGTTTAGTGATGGTCTTTCAATTGCTAGTGTATCCGGAGCTTTTGTTTTTCCAATTGGAACAACAGAGGGCCAGTGGAATGCTAGGGTGATAATAAATGATGAGAGTAATAACCAGACCAATATGGGGCCGAATCAACTATCTGAAAATAATTTTCAGAATTATGTGATTGTAGATAACTCTGTCCTTGATATTAAACAGCTAAACGTGGAACCACAAGAATTCGCTCTTCTTGAGAATTATCCGAATCCTTTTAATCCTAGTACTACAATTCGTTTTCAAGTCCCATTCAAATCGAGAGTAAATATATCAGTATTTAATATTTTAGGAAATCATATAGAAACAATTATTGATGATGTTATATCTCCTGGTTTACGTTCAACCGTTTGGGAGCCAGATAATTCTGATGAATCAGGAGTGTATTTTATTCATCTAAAAAGTGAAAAATTTTCTTCAACAAAGAAAATAATGTTTATTAAATAGAATGAGACTTAATCAATATTATATCCTTTTGTTTTTAATATTTATAAATGTCTCCTGGGCACAAATTAATTCCACTGGCGCAATTAAGGGCAGAGTGATTAATGCTGACAATCAATTGCCTTTGGCGGGGGCGAATATCAGTTTAAAATCAAGTCCAATCGGTACGATCTCTGATGAGCAAGGATTTTTCAATATTGAAAATATACCAAGTGGTAATTACACTATAAAAATAAGCTACATTGGATTTAAAACAGAAATCAGGGTTGATGTATGGATACGTCCCAATGCATATGATTTTTTAAATATTCAACTTGAATCATCAATAATAAAAATTGATGAGGTTTCTGTTGAAGAATCATATTTTAATAAATCAATGATCAATGAATATCAATCTGTTAGTTTTAATAGAGATGATATGAGAAGGCTACCAGGATCAGGACAAGAGATTACACGAATCATTAATACTTTACCAAGTGTTGCAAGTGTTGGAGAAAATCGTCAAGATATGATGGTTAGGGGTGGTGGGCCAACTGAAAATGGATTTATCATAGATAATATTCTAATACCAAGTATTTCCCATTTTCAACAACCAGATGGAAGGTCAAA
>CEVW01092331.1_pt1 | contig 11787 bp, 13 predicted proteins | sample 427061 | NCBI WGS metagenome assembly CEVW01 (sample SAMEA2623774, study PRJEB7988) | marine metagenome | biome: marine biome (ENVO:00000447); feature: surface water layer (ENVO:00002042); material: "saline water (ENVO:00002010), including plankton (ENVO:xxxxxxxx)" | depth 5 m
TTTCTTTCTTTCGAAACCCTAAAGTGGAGTTGCCCTTTCCTAAACTCAAGAAGGAACCAAGTTCATAAAAACGCTAACAGCCGCTCTTTAATCAAAGGAACCGGAATTGGATTGGCCATCATGGCAGAAAACTCGACTATTCTTGGATCCGAATCGGTAAAGAAACGCGATGAAGACTCAGATGACGGTAGTACATATGAAAATTAGAAAATGAAACTCTTTGATCAAGATTTGTACAGTTTACTACTCCCCGTTTTGGGGAATCGAAAAGGGCGCCGTGTTACAAGAAGCTCGCTGTTTTAACGATTCTCAACTAGACGCACGAAAATGTCAGCAGGTTCGATACTTATTCTAAATGGATCTTTTCTAAATCTGGAGTTTAGGTCATCACAAAACTTCTGTATTTATGTAATCAGGGGGACACGTTTACAAAGGTATTTACATTTTAAGCAGATCATAAGTTGAAGTCACTCACTTAAACCAAGACTGAAGCTACCGAAGTATTCTTTTCCGTCACAAAATTATTTCAATCAAAGGACAGTAACCTTCGCAGAATGGTCTATCTGATCATCAAGGAAGTGTGTCCAAGCTCTGATGAAGTAAGCAACTATTTTTTCCCAACTCAAGATAACAAATTCTTGCTTTACATAGGTCATCATTGTGACATCTTCATTAATGAAAGATATGAACAGTAAAGTCGATCTGTATAGATCCAATGCTATTCGTGTTCTTTGCAGCATTACAGATGCAGGACTTTTAGGGCAAATTGAGAGATACCTCAAGCAAGCTGTTGTGGATAAAAATTCAGTAGTGTCCTCCGCTGCTCTTGTCTCAGGGATACATCTTCTTAAGGTATTTACTACATAATTTTTATAAGGTAGAAGTAATCAACAGCTTTTTTAAGATCAATGCGGATATTGTGCGAAGATGGAGTAACGAAATCCAGGAAGCCATTAACTCGAGCCATCCGATGGTCCAGTTTCATGCTCTAAGTTTACTGCACCAAATTCGTCAGAGTGATCGGTTAGCTGTCAGTAAACTTGTCACTCAGCTGACTAAAAGTAATATCCGATCACCTCTCGCGCAGTGTTCGATAATTCGCTATGTATCCCAAGTAGGCATAACTATCAATGTATGCAAATTTTATGAAAAACTGTTTCCAGGTCATCTCTCAGATAGTTCCATCAGATAATGCCCCGAGACCATTTTTTGATTTTCTTGAAGGCTGCTTAAGGAACAAATCAGAAATGGTTATTTTTGAGGCTGCAAGGTGGACGATAATGCTAGCAAAGAATTATTAATCTAATTCTTTTTCCTAGAGCAATTATAAACTTGAAGGAAGTTACCTCGAGAGAGTTACAGCCTGCGGTTTCGGTGCTTCAACTATTTTTATCCTCATCAAAGCCTGTTCTTCGGTTTGGAGCAGTACGGGCAATCAATCAGATAGCTCTCAAAAATCCACTTTCTGTAACTAACTGTAATCTTGATATGGAAAACTTGATTTCTGATCAAAATCGGTCAATTGCAACTTTAGCAATAACCACGTTATTAAAAACAGGAAATGAATCATCCATCGAGAGGCTTATGAAGCAAATTACCGTATTTGTTTCTGATATTCAGGTGAGAAAAAACTCTTTTTAGAGATTTGCATTAACACTTTTCGTGTTTTAGGACGAATTCAAAATTGTTGTGGTTCAAGCAATTCAAACTCTTTGCTTGAAATTCCCTCATAAACACCGTACTCTTGTTAACTTTTTGTCAAATATTCTTCGAGAGGAGGGTGGATTCGCATTTAAGAAGGCAATTGTCGATTCGGTCTTTTGTATCATAAAAAATATTCCGGATGCAAAGGATCCAGGTTTGACCCATTTAAGTGAATTCATAGAAGACTGTGAATTCACGTACCTTTCTTCCCAAATTCTGCACCTTCTTGGGAGTGAAGGGCCGCAAACCACAGATCCTAGCAAATACATCCGGTACATTTATAACAGAGTGGTTTTGGAAAATGCTGCTATTCGAGCATCAGCAATTTCTGCACTATCAAAATTTGGAGCCGAGTGTCCTTTACTTAGGTCTCGAGTTCTGACCTTGTTATATCGTTGCTTACACGATAGTGATGATGAAGTTCGCGATCGAGCTACCCTATGTGTTAAAAAATTGGAAAAGCTTAGCTTGCACGAAGTTGATGGTATTAATGGTCAAAGAGTCACGGACTATGCTTTACAAGATTTAGAGAATTCCCTTCATTCTTACATCTCTGGATCCACAATTTCTCCATACTCTATTTCAAATGTACGCAGTGCGTCTCAGGAAAGTAAAACAGATCATGGCATTAGTAAAAGTCTCGCAAAAGCTGGCTATGATAATAATTTTTCAGAAGATGTCTCGTCTATATTGGAGCAACCCAACCTGCTATCGAATCCTTTATTTTCTGCATATGGTTCAGTTTTTAAGGTTTGTGCTTTAAGTTCAAAGTATTTCTTGTATCATTTGTTGTTTTAGAGCTCGAAGCCGATTAATTTAACAGAAGCAGAAACTGAATATAAGGTGAGTTTAAATACTATCACATTTATTAATACTCAAGTTCTCTCGCAGGTCACTTGCATTGTACATATGTTTCGAAGTCATGTAGTCTTTGAGTTCAAATGTACAAATACGATTGAAGAACAACTACTTGAGGACATTTCAGTATCGATGGAAATGAATGAAGGCACTGATTTTCTAATAGAAAATAGTACAATATCACTGGACAGGATGCCCCTAGGCGACGAAGGCTCCGCTTTTGTTATTTTTGACCGGAAAGAAGTAAAGAAGCATTTTTATTTTTTATATTTTTTCAAGTTTCTTTTTTTAGGGAGTTTTTGAGCAAGCAAAGTTTTCTTGTGTTCTTAGGTTCACATCAAAAGAAATAGATCCTTCCACTGGTGAACCTGAAGAAGAGGGATATGACGATGAGTATACGCTCGAGGATGTTAATTTGAAATTAACGGATTATTTAAGACCGACCAATATTTCGAGTTTTAAGAAGGTAATACTCTAGAACTAATAATTCAGTTTCTAAATATTTAAATATTTTGCTGTAGGCTTGGGACTCTCTCTCAGAAGAATGTGAGTGTTCTGGTGATTATGACATAGGAAAACGTGAAGGATTACAGCAAGCTGTAGAAATGGTTATTAATATTATAGGATGTCAGCCTTGTGAGGGAACTGAAGCAGTTCCACCTAACTCTCGCTCTCATTCAACTCTGTTTTCTGGAATGTGCGTTGGTGAAAGCCAGGTTCTCATAATAACGAACTTTGGAATTGACGAATTAAATAATGTGACCATGAAAATAACAGCTAGATCAGAACAACTCGATATTTCAGAGTTGGTTCATGCAATTATTTCTGATTCTTAAAAGGCTAATTTATTACATTACAAATATTTTGAAATTGAACAGGCCAACTTCAGTACTTTTGTCCACTTCAAGTTTTTTGCGTTCCCGGAATTTGTTTCTCCAAGTGTGTTTTATCTCCTTCCGTCTACAAAATAAAAATAAGAAAATCGTGAAATTGTGATGAATAACTTTTCTACCTCTCTATACTTCAATAAGTATACTTTCAAAGGCTCAACATATTCTTCAAAACCAAGAGTACTCATTGCCCATAAAAGATCTTCCCCATTAATTGTCTTCCTTTTCTCCCTCTGACACTTGTCACTCGCTCTACATGAGAATGTATAAATTAGCTCAAATATTGTTCATTTTTTACTTACTCGCTGGTGATGAAACTAATGAATTCCGATACACATTCTTGAACAGTCTCTTTAGCATCTTTTGCTATCTTTGCATTTGCTGGTAGTGCCTTCTTCATAATTCTGCTGATATTTGCAATTGGCAAAAACCGATCTTGCTCCCGCACCGTGGACCCCTTAAAATCTTCTTCATCAATTTCAGTATCGACATCATTGTATGGAGGCATCTGATATCAAGGGTGGACCTTCGTTCCTGGTTGTTGCAGAAACTTTTATGACGAAAATATGTCCACGATTTTGCTTTTCGTTTTACAGCTCGTCACGAAAGTAAGAGCTTTCGCCTTCAGCTTTACTATCTTACAGCAGGCAGTCAAAACTTACTCTGTAAGTTTACTTAAACTTATAAGCAACTTACAGGGGAGTGGGGAGTAAGTTTACTTTCAAATGAACTCGAGTTACGCACGTTAGAGTATACTTTTCAGGTAAGAATATTTATCTTTAAGGAGTTGTGCAGGGAGGAAAACTTACAAGTACCCTATGCGAACTCGCTGGACATTCAAATATATGGAATACTGGGAGTCTGAAAATGGAAAACGCTCCTTATATTTTTCCCCTTTATTTTATGTACATATATTTCAAAAAGTGCCCACATCCCCAAATTGTAAATATCCCGGTGCTCAACTGAGCGCGTGGGTTCAAATCCCACCTTTCGCATCATCTTTAAATTTTGCGAAAGTCCCATAGTTGGTCTATTGGGCCGGATTTAAGCATAGAGCTCTCTTTTTTGTTCGTAGCAACTTAATATTACACTCAGGTACTAAAATTATATTTTGTTATTGATGTTTGCTTGAGATTTTAGTTTCGAAAATATGGATACAATAGTTAATAGCTGTAACCGCTCACCCATAGCGCAAGTCATGCAGCGATCGGTCTCACTTATTTGTTTCAGAAATTTGATTCTGAAAAAAGAAGAAACGTTTAGTTGGGAAACGTACGCCACCATGGCTTCAACTATGTCCGATAGTGTCAATCCTTCAATTTTCTTTCGTTCAACCAATGAAAGCACTGCCTCCTTGAAAGGAAGTGCAAGTAAAGAATCACAGAGGTTTCCTATATTTCCTGGTAAAGGTTTACCGGTCACAGCATATACTAAATCCTCATCAATTATATTTTTTCTAGCAAGACTAGCAAGATGCGCACTCTGTAAAATATTTAAAGATTTTCGCATATCACCGCAACCAACTGTACATACTGCAACTATGCCTTTTTCAGTAACATTTAAATCTTCTTGAGAGGATACATGTTGAATTGTATTCTTGATATCTTCAAATTTTAAGGCCGAAAGACGAAACTTCGTACACCGGGACTGAAGAGCCGGAATTATTTTGGAGGGAAAATTGCATATCAAACAGAAACGCGTATATTTTGTGTACCTCTCTATAATTCTCCGGAGAGCGAATTGAGCATCCTTGGTCATAGAGTCACTCTCATCAAGAATCACTAATTTAAAGCCGAAGGAAGAAGCACTTAAAGCACTTAAAGTACTTGCGAAGGCTTGAATTTCCTCACGGACTATATCAATACCTCGATCATCTGAAGCGTTTAATTCTAGAGTCATCTGAGCGAATGAAGTAGAATAAAGTTCACGAGCCAAGGCAAGAATTATACTTGTCTTCCCCGTACCTGGTGGACCATATAATAGTAAATGCGGTAACTTCTTATCGCGTGTTAATTGACGAATCGTTGCAACAATATCGACATGAGCTGTGATTTTTTCCAGAGTTTTCGGTCGATACTTCTCTACCCATAGTTGATTTGAGAGGGACAAATTTTTTGTAACTAAAACGTTTTTTGTGTCACACCGTTTTTCGAGAGGCATCTTACAATTGAGGCGGGATCCACTTCAAAAATTACTAGACTAGAAAAGGGAGAAAACTGCTCCTGGTGCAATCGAGTCAATCGGGCAAATAATTTGTGACAGGATGGATGGATTTATAGAGAGTAGAAGGAGACCGAAAACGAACAACCGAAACGGTCTGATTTGACTTACTCTGAAGTTACTCTGACGTACAACACTTGTTTTTTAATTTCATTTTTACCACATTTTTAACATAAAATTCAAATTTTTCTTTTCCTTTGGCAAATGTTTGTTTCTGTTGATATATGGCATACGAGATGTTCAAAAATTCCTTCTTTCCTTTTCTTTCAAAAATCTACTTAAACCCTAATATTGTTTCCTCCATCTTTCTATACTCGTCTCGAAAAAAACACAGCACCCTAAAAAATCTTTTTTTTCAAACGATGTAAAAAAATCGCCCATTTCTTTCCATCATCACTCAGATTTGATCTTTAAAAAATCTTTCTTACTCAAAAAACACTCAAAAAACACTCAAAAAATCGTCAGTCCTCGAAACTTTAAAAGACATGTATTCGTTCAGTACTATTTCCTCTTTTGCGGGAAAGTCCCTCACTGGTCCGTCAAACGGAACATGCGCAAAGGTTTCAATTATTTATAAATTATTGTTCATTTACTTACATGTATTCTCCAGCATACTGCTCGCGCATCGTGGATGCCGGGGTCTAAGCTTCCCTCTTATTTAGATGGATCAAAACCAGGGTACGATTATATTTTTTTCGTTTTATTCTGTATGAGCATCTTCCACTGCATGTGCTGACTTTGCTCTCTCTTTAACAGTGACTATGGATTTGACCCTTTGGGACTTGGGGAAGTGCCTGCGAACTTGGAACGTTTTCGAGAGGCCGAACTTCTGAATGCCCGTTGGGCAATGCTTGGTGTTGCTGGCTGCTGGGGCGTAGAAGCAGGAGGTTTTGGTACCTGGCAAGAGGCTCCGCTGGCAGCCCAACAAACTTGGGGTGGGATTGATCTTCCGATATCTAACACGTCTACTTTGGTTGGATTCGAAATTTTGCTGATGGCTTTTGTAGAACAACAGCGAATTTCAGAGAAAGATGTATCTAAACGAATGTATCCTGGAGGTTCATTTGATCCAGCTGGTTTATCAAAGGGCGATGACTTCGAAACTTTAAAACGCAAAGAAATCGCAAATGGAAGACTCGCAATGGTAGCTTTTCTTGGGATTTTGGCTCAGAATCAAGCATACCCAGATGGTCTTGGACCAGTACAAGCACTCTTGAACCATGTTGCAGATCCATGGCATGTAAATGCAGCCTCAAACTCCCTTGCTGTTCCATGGATTTAGTTTGGTTTGAACTCTACTTATTGCACTTTTTAAAAACGGTATTTTTCATGATATTAAGCTTTCAGGCTTCATTAAAAGTATAGAATTTTGTTCTGTGCAACTACATGTGCATCTGCAAATGGAAATATATGAATGCTATTCGTTTTATTTAATCTTTTTTGATACTTCTATTACATTCCTTTTTCATTTTTTGCCTTTTCTTGGGTGTATTTATGTATGCATGGTGAACTTTGCATATTATGTCTTAAATTTATGATAGCATTATTTTCCAATATCATATACACCCCTCGACACTGTGGTGAGCTTCTTCAGACCAGATTTTTGCACAACTTTTTATGTTGTTTTCTGACTTTCATTTGAAAGAAAGAAGCTTACTATTTCACGTTTACTATTATTTGAAGAGCGAACTTCTTTCACTGCTGAAACTACGCCAGGCATAGGCTGGATCGGCGAAATATAACTTCAAAACTTTCATCACTGAGTCAAACTTTGTAATTATTCTCTAAAGAAGTTGGCTGAAATGGAAATTCTTTTCTCATATTGAGGACCCTTCTTTTTCATATTCTTAGAAAAACTCTCAAGTTCAAAATCAGTGAACTTAAAATCGCATACACTTAGAGTATCTGAAACTGGCTTCTTTTGAGTGCTTGCCCTGATGCTTTTAGCGTGCTTTCCATCATTACTAAATGAGGAATTTTTGCTCCTATGATTCGTGTTACAAATCTTTTCCTTTCCTCCATCTATGCATTCGAATGCATTACTTGAGCCCCCACAATAAATTTTGACTTGAGTATTTCTAGAACGTCCTGCAATATTCAAATGATTACACTTAAAATTTTGAATCTCAACATATTCATTACGATTTGAATAGTGTAGGGCAGAATTGCGATCCTGGCATACTTCAGCATGTAGCCGGTCGCTAAAACTAGGATGCGCAATTTCTAATTGAATTCGTTTCGTCTTCCATTTAGAACCATTGTAAACCCGAAGGCAATGATTCTGTACATCTTGGCTTGCAAACTTGATTTCGAAATGTGCAAAACCTCTACAAAAGCGTTGGAACTTCAACTCTTTGTAACGTGCTATCTGGACTTTTTCAACTTGTCCAAAAGGTTTGAACAATTCCTTCAATTCCTTTTTAGTTACTGCTTGATGCAACCCAGAAATATACAGTCGAACCATTTTATTCACTTAGCCAAATGCTTAGTTTTGCACTCTTTATCCAACTCTAGTTCAAATATACTTCACATTGAACTTGTTAAGAAATTTCTAAGCTCGATCAAAGGTACGATACACAAGAAAACCAAAGGTCAGAAAAGATATTTATGCTAGGAACTTACTAAACACAGTGAAAAATGGAATTGGACTATGGATATATGGAAGGGCCATAAATCCCCTAGAGTGCGTCCCATAGTTTGAGGCTCGTCAACAAAAAGAAAGCGCCTCAGACACATCGGAAATCCTAAAATTATTTTACAGTTTAGGGTGGTAAGCTAAAAAAGAGAATTTATGCAAATCACACTTTTGCTTTTCCTTCTTTTGTTCAATCCGCACTAATTTAGCACCTTGGAGAATTGGCAGTCTTGTTTGTTATAGAATTGATCGGTTTGATCTAAATATTATTGATGTGAAGCTAAACATAGAAAGGGCGAAGCAACAACCGCACAGTTACACTAATTTTTTAGAAGAATCTTGAGTATGTACTCCTCTCACGAGTTGAATGAATTCTCTCCTTCTCGTTTAGACGGGGTAGATATAAATGCAGAAAAATGGTATCGTTGGTCCTACTGTGAGTTCTTAAAGGATGCTGGAATGAAAATTAATGTGTACGTTTTATTTCTTTCTTTCACTCAAAGTTTGCGGTAAACTGAATGTTTCGAATTCCAGTCCTCAATTAACCATTGCTACAGCAGTCGTGTTCTGCCATAAGTTCTTTGCAAATCACTCTCATAAACAACCCGAAAATGAGCGCTTTGTAATACATTCTCAATTATTTTGATGAATTTTATTTTACTATGCCTGCAGGTTATTGCAACTGCTTGTTTGTTTCTAGCTGGTAAAGTTGAAGAGACCCCAAAAGCACTTCGAGATGTAGTTAAAACTGCTTTATTTATAAAATATCAAGATGAGCCGAAGCGCTACAATAAATTAATCAATGATCGAGTACGTTGATAACCTTTTTTATTGGCATACCTTTAAACATTCCTTAGATATTTATGGAGCAACAAAGAGATGCGATTCTTTGTGCTGAGCGATTATTACTCCACACACTTGGGTTTCATTTTCATGCTGAACATCCATATAAGCACTTACTACGTATTGTGAAACAAATGAGCGAAGAGAAAGTTATCCCAGAAAAAAATGCAAGAGATCTCGCCCAAGTTGCGTGGAACTTTGCGAATGATAGGTATACATTATCTTTGATAATTATTGAGCTTGATATTGATATATGAAGTTATATAGCTTGCGTACTCTACTTTGCCTTCAGTATACACCTCTTGAAGTTGCTCATTCTGTACTTTTCCTAGGTAAAACAAAAATTCATCATTTCTTCATAATTTACCCTTTTTCCTCCGTTTAAGCTTCGAAATTTTTAAGTGCAAAAATTTCTGTAGAGAAGGATTGGTGGGAAAAATGTACCGTACATCAAAGCATACGCGAAGATATAAGTAACCAAATTTTAGATCTTTACGAACAGACGGGTGGTTCGACTATTTCAACGATAGCAAGTAGATTTTAGAGGAGTTTAAAGTTCGTATTAAAGAAGAGCCAAAGTGAAGTGATTCAATATCAGAATACTTCGCGAAAATGGTTCTTGATGGACTCGAGTGGAACTAATTAGTGTTGAAAATGTTTTCCAATGCTTCCTCGACGTGGTCGTCCTTCGGCCTATGATCATCATTATAACTCTTCATGAGAGAAAGGGGAAAAGAAAGTATTCCAAATAGAATAGCTTTTATCGGATGGCACCATGTGTTAATAAAAGATTTCGATCAAAAATATAATCACCTTCCAAATGAGCATATAAAATTTATGCAAAGAAGCAGAAGAGCTTAAGTCAACTTTGGCTGCTTTGAGCAGAATTACAGATCCTCCAATAGCGTGACCAAAAATCTGCAAATCTTACTTATTGACAAGAGATACTCCTAATATATTCATACCGTAATGTAAAAATTCAACTTAGTTGTGCAGAACTTTGAAAACAGAGCACCACTATATTAACTTAAATTAAATACTTCCGGAAACTATCGCCAATTTACCATGAATATGCAAGAGTTAACAGCAAAATACATATCTTAAATGTTGATGAGATCTGAATTTTCTTACATTAGTTTATATTGGATAAAATAAACAACCTCACCCCAAATCGAACGCTAAGTGTTTGAATCCCCTCTTGTGCATCACCCATGACATCTGGTATGTCCTGTTTCCATCAAAATCAAAATTCTGATAGAGCAAATCAAACAAAAATTATACTTTGAACAATGCAATAACTACAGAATAAATGCACATAAAAAATATGGAGAAAACAAGATTTCTTCTCAACTCAATTCCAAGGAAACCACTAGTGAAAATGTCAAAATTTAATATAAATAAGCTTTTTAAGACCGAAGAAAAAATAGGCAAAGAGTACCTTCCAAGTGCGTGGCAGTAAAATCCTATCTGCACAATCAAAGCTCTCACAATTAATATACAACTGGTGGCCAGAAATGGATTCTCCTTTTTATATTATTTTTAAGATGAAACCATGGAAAGATTTATTGATTCGGTACCTTCCAGTGAAGCATTCTAATATCAACAGAATACATCAGGCCAAAAGCGAGGCTGTTTTGTAATATACACTTATATTTCTCATGAATTCTTATGAATTCAATTACCTTGAGACTAAAGTACATATAAGTGGAGTGGAATCGCTGTAGACCCCTTCAAATATGCAAGATTAATTAATTTCTAAAAGGAAAAATTTGGTTTACCAAACAACACAGAAATTAAAACTGAAAAAGCAATAATAAATAGCGCAGTGCTTGCATTGAACTCTCCACTGGCAAGAGGTAGATAAGGTTTGTTGACCTGTGGAAATTAAATACAGATAATTTCATTGAAGCAATATTTACGATACCATATCAATCTTTTTATCATAAACTTGATTCAAGCCAACAATAGCTACATTCATGCAAAGGGCAGAACATATAGCCTTGAAACAAAATGTCTATTTTCGTCTTAGTTCTCTAAAAATATACCTTTCCAAATATATCAAAAAAGATCACATTCGGAGCTGAAACTGCCATTAATGATACAGATGCAACACTGACCTATCATAATGCACTTGAAATGTCCTTCTTTATCTTATTGTTCCAGCTTACCATAGTTCCAAAAACAGTGTGTGGACGTGAAAATCTCACCAAAGCTGGAGCCGAAGATTTATCAGCAAAACTGTTGAAATCTCTCGTGAGTGAAGATGAAATTTCATGTACAATCACGACCTCGCATGTTTATTCTCAATACTATGCATTGCCATCGCATTTTTGCCGCGATTTAGATAATGGCTTTTTCTGAATCTTTCGCATGTTGACCGGTCTTTATACGTTGAATCTAAAACAGTTAAGAATCTCATTTGTAAACTTTGACTCATAGTTGGAATTGGTGTGACTACTCAGCGCCTAAGGATAGAATATGAATATTTTATGATGTGATAGCAAGAACGTTACCTCTCTACTTCTATTTAGTGATTTAAATCCCGTATGAGGAAGCAATTAGTCGACTTCAATGTTTGCCTTTTTAAAATGAATAATGTAGCGGCAACACTCTCTTGCCAAATATTCAATACGACTT
>CEVW01019829.1_pt1 | contig 11779 bp, 8 predicted proteins | sample 427061 | NCBI WGS metagenome assembly CEVW01 (sample SAMEA2623774, study PRJEB7988) | marine metagenome | biome: marine biome (ENVO:00000447); feature: surface water layer (ENVO:00002042); material: "saline water (ENVO:00002010), including plankton (ENVO:xxxxxxxx)" | depth 5 m
AACCTACCTCAATGGACACAACAATTTATTGTTATACTCTTATTGATTGGTTTTCCTATTGCCGCAATCTTTAGTTGGATTTTTGATAGAACGCCCGATGGTTTTATTAAAACAAAAAAATCAAAACCAGTCAAACCAACTATAAAAAACGATAAGCCATTTTATCTTCAAAAGAGAAATATTGTTTTGCTTATCGGAGTACTTCTTGGGGTTATCCTAGGAAGTTTTGGACAAAATATCCTCCCAAAACCCGAAGCAATTAACTATAAATCTATTGCGGTTTTACCATTTGAAAATTTAAGCAAAGACGGAGAAGATGAATATTTTGCAGATGGGATGACTGAAGATATACTGACAGAACTATCAAAAATAAAAGACCTTCTTGTGATCTCTAGAACTACAATAATGAAATATAAAGGCACAAAAAAAACAATTAAAGAAATTGGTAAAGAGTTAGGTGTTGCCAATATTCTTGAAGGTAGTATAAGGCTATCTGGAAACAGGGTTAGAATAACTGGCCAGCTTATAAACGCTTTAAATGACCAGCATCTATGGGCAGAGAAATACGATAGAGATATAGAAGACATTTTTTCAGTTCAAGATGAAGTGGCAAACTCCATCGCTAATGCATTACGCATAGAGCTTTCCGATGAAGAAGCTAGAATGATTTCTACAACACAAACTGAATCGATTGAAGCTTATGATTATTATATAAAAGGAAGAACCCTGTCTTATTTTTATGAAGCGCAAAAAAATGTAGAGGCTATAGAGTATTATAAAAGAGCAATTGAAATTGACCCACAATACTCCCTTCCCTATGCAGGAATTTCAAGAGTTAGGATGAGTCAGTTTACTTTCCAGTTCATGGATCAAGACTTCACGTCATTTGCCCTAAAAGAGGCTGAGGAGTTTGCTAAAAAAGCTGTAATGCTTGGCCCCAATGAAGCGGAGACAAATTTTGCTCTCGGTTTTTTCTATAACGCGACTCAACAATTTGACCTAGCCTTTACTTCTTTTAATAAAGCAATTATGCTAAACCCAAGTCATGCACATGCCCATGACGAAATCGGAGATGTCTACTTATATAACTATGGTGATTTCAATAGCGCCATAAGATGGTACAATAAAGCACTACAAAGAGACAGAGAGCTTGTACCTGCTAAATGGTTTAAGGCAGAAATCTTATTAAGAAGTGGCCAAGTAAAAGAAGCACTTGAGAGTGTTAGTGGGGCAATAATTGATCACCCGAATGTAACTCAATTCTATGGTATTAAACATGCTGCCCTAATGATGCAGGGAAAAAATAAAGAAGCCTACGATTTCATAATTGATAAAGACAATCTATATATCAAAGAGGGCCGATCACTGATATATTTTCAAATGCTAGGAGTCTCGTTGTTGAGTCTTAATAAGATAAAAGAATTTGATGATCTGATTAAAAAAATATCCCAACAAAAATATTCAAACCTTACCCACCAGCAGAAATATCTATCGTTATTAAAACACTATAAAGAAAAAAATTATACTACAGTTATCACTGGGTTTGAGTCTTTGAATAAATCAACTATACTAACAAATAACAGCGGTACTCGTAGAGTGCTATCTGATGTATTTTATTATTGGAGAGCGCTTTCTTTTATAAATCTTGGTGAATATCAAAATGCGCTTAAAGAAACATTTAGGTTTCGGCCTGTTAATAACCAAGCTTCGGTTGGTTATATTTTAGATCACTATTGGCCAAAGAAAGACTATTTACGAGGTATGGCGTATGAAGGTTTGGGTGATCAACTGAATGCCAGGAGAAGTTATGAGGATTTCTTGCGTGTTTGGAAAAACGCCGACAATACATTACCTGAAATTATAGACACCAAACAAAGACTAGAAAAAATAAGGTAGGTGGCAATGAGACTTCTTTTTCTATCAATATTTGTATTTTCTTTTACAGCATGCACAAAAAGTGTTTCCGGGATAGCCCATATTAAAGGAGTTGGCTCCAACCAAATAAATGGAGTTGCAACTTTTACTGAGCAAAACGGCTTTGTAAAGCTTGTTGTAGAAATAAGACAAGCAGAAACAGAGACCCTGGCGATACACATACATGAAATTGGGGACTGTGAATCAAGCGATGGTTCGAGTGCAGGCGGGCACTGGAACCCTACCAATGAAAAACACGGTAAATGGGGAGTACCACCTTTTCATAGTGGGGATTTAGGTAATATGGAAATTGGATATAATGGCAAAGGATCAATGGTAATGAAAGATCATTTTAAAAGGTGGTCAATAACTAGTCCTGGAAATACAAATATTATTGGTAGAGCGATTATTGTTCACTCTGCAATAGATGATTACGCATCTCAACCATCCGGAGCAGCTGGACCAAGAATAGGCTGTGGGGTTATTAGATAAATTTGAAACCATTAAATCCTAAAGTATTTGGCTTAAGTTCGCGAACATCTCTAATGGAAGATACAAAAAGCATCACCATTGTTGTTGATCGAAAATCACGAATCATCATGAAAGATGGCAAGCGAATTTTAGATCAAGCTAATGCAATAAAGAAAACAGATAAAAGATCTGTTGTTTTACTAACATCTGCACCGGTTTGTGGAAAGACAAAAAGCTTCTTATCTAATAATAACATTTCCATTAAATCATTAAATTAGTACGCATTTAATATTCTCAAAGATTCAACTAAAGCTGAGCATATTTATATAATAAAATTCGTAATTTCATAATCCTATTTAATGATTAAAAATGTATAAAGACACAGATCCACAGGAAACTAGAGAATGGATAGAGTCCATTGAGGATGCTCTAGAAGAGCACGGATACGAACGCACACAATTCCTTTTACAAACACTTATTTCGTATGCGCAAACGAAAGGTTCGCGATTACCATTCAATACAAATACTCCTTATATAAATACTATTCTACCTGATGACCAGGTTGATTATCCTGGAGACTTGGAACTAGAAAACCAGATAACTTCTATCCTAAGATGGAATGCTATGGCAATGGTAACGCGTGCAAACTCTAAGGTGTCAGGTATAGGGGGCCATATATCTACCTATGCCTCTGCTGCAACACTATACGAAGTAGCTTTTAATCATTTTTTTAAAGGAGTAGACCATCCAAACGGTCAAGATCTTATCTTTTTTCAAGGACACGCTTCACCGGGAATTTATGCAAGGGCATTCCTAGAGGGACGACTATCTCAAAAAAAGTTAAACAACTTTAGACAAGAGCTATCCGATGGTGGCGGTTTATCTTCATATCCCCATCCATATTTAATGCCAGACTTTTGGCAATTTGCTACTGTATCAATGGGCCTCGGTCCAATTATGGGAATTTATCAAGCTAGATTTATGAGATATATGATAGATCGAGGATTTATTAAGGATACCGGAAGAAAAGTTTTTGTCTATACTGGTGACGGCGAAATGGATGAACCTGAATCCCTTGGAGCCCTTACTCTTGCTTCAAGAGAAAATCTAGACAACTTAATATTTGTTGTAAATTGCAATCTTCAAAGATTGGATGGTCCGGTCCGTGGAAATTCAAAAGTAATACAAGAACTTGAAGGTGCATTTAGAGGTGCAGGATGGAATGTGATTAAAGTTATATGGGGATCACAATGGGATGAGCTTTTCCAAAAAGACATCAACGGTAAGCTTATAAGCAGGCTAAACGATTTGGTTGATGGTGATTTATTGAAATATACTGTTGAAGGAGGAGCTTATTTTAGAAAAGAGTTTTTTGGAAAAGATCCTGATTTAGTTGAAATGGTTAAAGATTTTTCTGATGAGGATTTAGAAGGTATGCTTGCAGGGGGCCATGATCCTTTAAAGATGTACTCAGCATACCATGAAGCGGTTAATTGTAAAGGTAAACCTACCGCAATACTAGCAAGAACAATTAAGGGTTATGGTTTGGGTGATGCCGGAGAAGGTAGAAATATTACCCATAATCAAAAAAAATTAAACAAGGATCAACTACTATATTTTCGCGATAGGTTTGAAATTTCTCTAAACGATTCTGATGCTGTAAGCGCCGAATATTATCAATTTTCTAAAAGCTCAAAAGAAAATAAATATATTAAAAACCAAAGAGACCTATTGGGTGGATCAGTGCCAACAAGAGTCGACAAGTCAAAAACACTACACATACCAGACATAAATATTTTTGACGAATTGCTAAGCGGCACTGGAGATCGAGAAGTCTCAACAACGATGGCATATGTAAGACTTCTTACTCTTTTAACAAAAGACAAGTCTATCGGACAGCACATTGTTCCGATTATACCTGATGAGGCAAGAACATTTGGAATGGATCCACTTTTTAGACAGCTTGGTATTTATGCCCATAAAGGGCAACTATATGATCCGGTTGATTCCGACCAGTTCCTTTATTATAAGGAAGCGAAAAATGGCCAGATACTTGAAGAAGGTATAAATGAGGCTGGCGCCATGTCATCCTTTTGCGCCGCAGCAACCAGCTATAGTAATCACGGTATTAAAATGGTGCCGTTTTATATTTACTATTCAATGTTCGGTTTCCAAAGAGTTTGGGATCTTATTTGGGCATCTGGTGATATGAGGTCTCGTGGATTTCTTTTGGGTGGTACTGCGGGTCGAACTACTTTAAATGGAGAAGGACTACAACACCAAGATGGGCACAGTCATCTTGCAGCCGCCGCAACTCCTAATATCAAAGCGTATGATGTAGCATATGGTTATGAGATTGCCACAATCGTTCATCAAGGATTAAAAGAAATGTGTGAGCAAGATAAAGACGTAGTTTACTATTTGACCCTAGAAAATGAAAACTACCAACACCCATCTATTCCCAAAGGTGTATCGGAAGGCATATTAAAAGGTCTTTACAAAATACAAAATCATACAAAACCAAATATTCGCTTATTTGGAAGTGGTCCACTTATAGGGGAAGCCCAAAAGGCTGCTGAGTTGCTAAAGAAAGATTGGGGTATTGATTCAGAAGTATGGAATGTAACAAGTTTTAGTGAGCTAAGAAAAGATGCTGAAGAAGTAAAGAGGTGGAATTTAATGCATCCAGAAAACGATCAAAAAAAATCATATCTAGAAGATTGCATAGATAACACCAATATTCCAACTGTCGCAGTGTCTGATTATATAAAGCTCGTTAGCGAGCAGATCGGACCATACATTCCTGGTGAATATTATGCACTTGGAACAGATGGCTTCGGGCGAAGTGATACGAGAAAAAGCTTACGTCATTTCTTTGAAGTAGATAGATATTATATTACTTTATGTGCGCTCCGTGCGTTGGTTAAGAATAATAAATTAGATAAATCCATACCTGGTAAGGCCATAAAAAAGTATAATATTGATATAAATAAGCCAAACCCATTAAGTGTTTAAATGCCAAAGAAATTAAAAGATATTATTTTACCAGACCTTGGTGAAGGTATTGATGGAGCTGAGGTTAGTGAAATTTCAATATCTGTTGGTGATATTGTCAAAAAGGGTGATACCATCGTTGTTTTGGAATCAGATAAAGCCTCAATGGAAATACCTTCAGATTTCGATGGTGAAATAAAAGAAGTATCGGTTGCTACAGGCGAAGAGGTTCAAATTGGACAACTCCTAGCAAAAATTGAAGCCGAAGAGGTAGTTAAAAAAGATTTACAACCTGAAACTGAGCCAGAAAAGACGACTCAAAATGACCCCCCAAAAGAAGACCAAGAGTCTTCTAAAGAGCCAAAAAACCCTGAACCAAAAACACAATATTCCGATGATAATATTTTTGCATCGCCCGGGGTGCGAAGGTTAGCGCGCGAACTCGAGATTAGCCTTTCTCACATATCAGGCACGGGGCAAAAAGGTCGAATTACTAAAGACGATCTTAATAATCACATTAAATCTCAAATAGCCAACCAACGCGGTACTGCAGTTTCAATAAACAAACAAATTGATTTTTCTAAGTGGGGAGATATTGAAGAAATCAAACTCAGCAAAATAAAAAAAATAACAGGACAACGTTTACAACAAGCGTGGCAAAATATACCTCATGTAACGCAGTTTGACAATGCTGATATAACAAAACTTGATCAAGCTAGACGTGAGATGAATAAAGATTTATCGGAGGGTAAAACAAAAATTACATTTTTACCATTTTTAATGAAAGCAGCTGTTGAAAATTTAAAAGCAATGCCGGAATTTAATAGCTCAATGAATCACTCGGCTGAAACATTGATAATAAAAAAATATTTTAATATCGGGATTGCAGTTGATACTCCTACAGGATTAGTCGTTCCAGTAATACAAAATGTCGACCAAAAGAGCATTGATGAGCTTTCAATCGAATTGGTTGAAATAAGCAAAAAAGCGAGAGCAAAAAAGCTTACGCCAGATGATATGACCGGGGGTACTTTTACTATTTCCAGTTTAGGGGGTATTGGAGGCACATATTTCACACCAATAATTAATCCACCTGAAGTTGCGATCCTTGGAGTGTCTAAAAGCAGATGGGAGAAAATATATAACCACAAAGAACAAAGCTCTTCAGCTGCGTATGTAATGCCTTTTTCTTTATCTTATGATCATCGTATTATTGATGGTGCGGCAGCAGCAAAATTTACCGGCGATTTTGGTAAGTCTGTAGAAACGCTATCCTTTTTAGAGAAAAGCAAATGAGTAAAAATAAACATGCAGAATTATTAGTTATAGGGGCTGGTCCGGGTGGATATGCTGCTGCTTTTAGAGCAGCTGACCTTGGAAAAAAGGTGGTATTGGTAGATAGGGATAAAGTGATGGGTGGTGTATGTTTGAATAGAGGGTGTATCCCATCGAAAGCCCTTTTACACATAACGAAAGTCATGGATGAAGCTGACTCACTTTCTAAAATGGGTGTAACCTATGGTAAGCCTAAGATTGACGTTGATGCTATTAGGACTCATAAGGAAAAAATTGTTTCCCAGTTAAATAATGGAATTGCCTCTATGGCAAAAGCGAGAAAAGTTGAATTTGTCCAAGGTAGTGCATCCTTCGAATCCGAATCATCTATTGAAGTGAAAACTGGAAAAAAAACTCAATCGATCTCATTTGATCAATGTATTATTGCTGCTGGATCTTCTTCAGCAATGCTACCAGGGGTCCCAGAGGATAATAAAAATATTTTGACTTCAAAAACTGCACTTGATTTAGAAAATATTCCTAAGTCCATGCTTATAATTGGTGGTGGTGTCATAGGGGTTGAGTTGGGTCAAGTATACGCTACGCTAGGGTCCAAAGTTTCTTTGGTTGAATTTTTACCAAATATAATCCCTGGTGCAGATCAAGATATTGTAAAACCATTGGAACGCAAATTAAAAAAACAGTTTGATTCTATAATGCTCAATTCAAAAGTGGTGGAAATCAGTCAAAAGAAAAATGGATCACTTAGTGTCAAAATAGAAAAGGGATCCAAAGCGGATGTATTTGAGTATGAGAAAATACTGGTCGCTGTTGGAAGAAAACCCAACACAAAACACCTAAATCTGCAGGCAACTAGTATTGTCGTAAATGAACAAGGCTTCATTGATGTAGATAATTACCAAAGAACTAGTGTGCCAAATATTTTTGCTATTGGAGATATTTCGGACAACCCAATGTTGGCTCATAAAGCCACACATCAGGGAAAGGTAGCAGCTGAGGTAGCATGCGGTGAACCGTCAATATTTGATCCCAAAGCAATACCTAGCGTTGTGTACACAGACCCTGAAGTCGCGTGGTGTGGTTTAACAGAAACTCAAGCAAAAGAAGATAATATTTCCTATTCAAAATCTGAGTTTCCTTGGGCTGCAAGTGGTCGTGCAATAGCTGTTGGAGCAAACCAGGGTAAAACCAAAATTCTGTTTGATGATGAATCTAAAACAGTATTAGGAGTTGGAATTGTTGGTCCCTCTGCTGGTGATATTATATCTGAGGGAATGCTTGCTATTGAAATGGGTTCAGATGCAGAGGACATATCTTTGACTGTACACCCACACCCAACACTTGGTGAAACATTCGCATTAACTGCTGAAGTATTTGATGGAACTATAACTGATTTATATATACCCAAAAAGTAAGCGTTGAACAATCAATTTGAACATATAAAATCCTCAGGGGGTATTGATGAATATAGGCTCAAGTCAAACGACCTAAGAGTTTTAATGTTACAGGATTTATCTACACCTGTAGCAACCTTTATGGTTACTTATCATGTTGGTTCAAGAAATGAGGCTATAGGGTACACTGGATCAACACATTTGCTCGAACATCTTATGTTCAAAGGTTCACGTAATTACAATAAAGAAAAAGGAACAGCTATATGGGACGAGCTTCAAAGTATTGGCGCTCAAATCAATGCTACGACTTGGAATGACAGAACTAATTATTTTGAGGTTGTACCAAGCGAACACATTGAAAAGGCTATTTCTATTGAAGCTGATAGGATGAGATTCTCATTCCTTCGCGATGAAGACAGGCAACCAGAAATGACCGTCGTGCGCAATGAGTATGAACGAGGTGAAAATAGCCCTTTTGATGTATTGGATAAAAATATCTGGGCTACTGCCTACCAGGCTCACCCCTACCATCATTCAACTATTGGCTGGAGATCAGACATTGAAAACGTTTCAACAGAGAGACTCAAAGAGTTTTATGATGTATATTATTGGCCAAACAATGCTACCGCTACTATTATTGGAGACTTTGAAAAAGATATAACCCTATCATTAATTGCAAAACATTTTGGTGAACATAAAAAAAGTGGTCACGAAATACCTAAGGTTTATACAGAAGAACCACAACAAGAAGGGCCTAGAAGAATAGTTGTAAAACGATCGGGTCAATCAGGAATCACTGCTATAGCACACAAAACCCCTCCCGGCCTTGATGTCGATATGTATGCAATTCAAGTTCTTGGAAAAATATTGTGTGATGGAAAATCAAGCAGACTATATAAAAAAATTGTTGATCAGGGATTAGCTACATCGCTTTTCATGTATGATTTCCCATTTAAAGATAATGGGTTGTTCATTACTTACGCTTTTTTAACACCAGGTACTGAAAACCAAGAAGTGGAAGACATTATTTTAAAAGAATACAATAATATAATTTCAAACGGCGTAGATGACAGTGAAATAATGCGAGCTGTTGCACAAATTAGAGCAACTGTAGCATTTAGCAGAGATGGTTCCTATGCTGTTGCTAGTGCTTTAAACGAGGCAATTGCAATTGGCGATTGGCAGTTTTATACTACATTTGTTGAAAAGATTGAACTTGTAACTGCTGAAGATATTAAGCGAGTAGCAGCTAAATATCTAACAGAAGACCAGAGTACTGTCGGATGGTTTATTCCGAAAAATAAGAATAAATGAAATTTAAACAATTAGTTACTACCGATGAACCCATTCAGGGTTTAACTACTTATGTAATCCCTACTCAAGTAAAAGATGTTGTAACTATTTCAGGTAGTATGTTGGGAGGTATTCTCTATTCCGACAACGAAAATCCCAAATCATCTACACTTACATCTGCAATGTTAGATAAGGGTACCCAAAAAAACTCCAAATATGATATAAGTAATAAACTTGAGTCAATTGGCGCTGAGATAAGCTTCATTTCATCAAGTAGGCATATCAACTTTACAGCCCATTGTTTAAAATCAGACCTAGAGCTAGTCATTGAGCTTATCGCTGAACAATTAAGGTATCCTGTTTTTCCAGAAGATGAGTTAATATTATTAAAAAAGAGAATGATTGGAAATTTAGAAATATCTAAGGACGATACTAAAAAACAATCTCTAATTAATTTTATAAGAAAAGTATATCCAAAACTCCACTATAATCATAGATCTACCGTTGAAGAATCTATACAGATGATTAAAAAGGTAACCTCAAATGATTTAAAGTTGTTTCATGAAAAGACTTTTGGACTAGGATCTTTGAATATTGCGGCAGCAGGTGACATTTCTAATGATTTATTTCAAGATTCAATTAAGCAATATTTTGATAAGTGGAGTGACCAAAGCATCAATTCTCTAGATAGTACTATTCCTGCAAATAAGAGAACCCAAATTCTTGAAAATATGAATATAGATGATAAAACTAGCTCCGATGTGTATATAGGTCAATCTGTAGATGTAACAGAGGATAGTGATGATTATCTTAATTTGATGATGGGCATATATATACTGGGTGGCAACTTCTCTGCAAGACTAATGCAGAGTGTAAGAGATGAACAGGGTCTGACCTATGGAATTGGCTCTTCGATTACAGGTTGCGGTTATGGTACAAATGGACATTGGTATACATGGGGTACATTTTCTCCAAATCTTGTTGATAAAGGTATAAACTCAACATTAAATGAAATAGAAAAGTGGTTCGTAGAAGGAGTTACTGAACAGGAGTTGGTAGCAAAGAAAACGACATTAAATGGATCATTTCAGGTTTCTCTTGACACTACGGGTGGATTAATAGATAAAATATTAACAAATGCTGAAAAAGGACGAGATATTTCATATTTAGACAACTATACAAATAAAATTAATGAATTAAATAAAGATGAAATAAATAGAGCTATCAAAGGTTATTTAGATCCAAAATCTTTCGTGACATCAATAGCGGGTACTAAAAATTGAGAGTAAAGCTCATTTGCGCTGTTACTACGGATGGTTATATAGCACGACATTCAACAGAAAAAACAAAATGGACAAAAGACCTATCATTGTTTAAACAACAAACTATGAACAAGACTGTAATTATGGGCTCAAATACTTACAGCACATTAGAATCTGAATTAAATGGTAGGAATGTAGTGGTATTCACACGAAATGATAGCCCTAAATCAATAATTAAAGAAATAAGCAAAAAAGAAACAGAGTGTTTTATAGCAGGTGGTGGGAGAACGAATTCACGATTTGCAGATTATATCACAGATTTATATTTGACACCACATCCTATATTATTTGGTACAGGTGTGCGACTTTTTTACAAGGAATCAATCGAAGCTAAAAGCAGACTAGTAAAAACTATTCCAGTCCCGAATACTACCGGACTATTCCAATATCATTTTAGTGTTATAAAATAATCGGATTTCGGAATAATAGATTATTTTCCACAATAATTATTCGGAATATAAGAAAAACATAATATTATAATGAAATATTAGTCATGATTAATATTTTTCGTATTATATAATTAGATATATATAGAATGTCGTGCACCAATTATAATTATTAATTTATTATAGAAAATAATACGACAGAATTAGATCTATAATTTGTATATAAATCACTATTTCTAATTAACATTTATTGTAATAATGCAAACTTAAAAGACTATAAATAGAAATTGATATAATCTATATTTATTATAATAATTAGAATTTCGTTAATATAGATATTAAAAATTTATTTCAAGATCAAATACGCTAATAATAATATTGTAGTTATAAATTGTACAAATTATTATACATAAATATTATTAATACATTATAAATATTTTAATGATTATAATTCATTATTAACTGGCAATGAATTAATTGGTATTTTCTAAAAGTATAAATATATCCATGATCAATCAATAATGCACTAATAAGGCTGTAAAACACAGTTTTATTCATATTAACATAGATGATTAGAGTTTTGGATATATTAACACTCTGAATTATTGTATATAATTAGTAAGATTTCTTGTAAAAGGTATAATTTTGTAAAATTATCAAAAAATTATAGTATATATACAATATTATGTATAATAAATCTATATATATA
>CEVW01080584.1_pt1 | contig 11760 bp, 10 predicted proteins | sample 427061 | NCBI WGS metagenome assembly CEVW01 (sample SAMEA2623774, study PRJEB7988) | marine metagenome | biome: marine biome (ENVO:00000447); feature: surface water layer (ENVO:00002042); material: "saline water (ENVO:00002010), including plankton (ENVO:xxxxxxxx)" | depth 5 m
GTAGAAGAAACAAAAGCTGAAGAAACTACTGAAGAAGTAGTAGAAACAAAAGCTGAAGAAACTAAAGAATCAGAAGAAGATAAAGCTGAAGAAACTAAAGAATCAGAAGAAGATAAAGCTTAAAACATAATGCAAATAGAAGATTGCTTCTTAGTAGGAACGGTTTTTAAATTGCACGGATATAAAGGGGATGTCAATATCTATAATGATAATGATATCCTTTTTAATTTTAATACAATACAATTTTTTCTAGTAGAGAAAAATAAATCACTTGTACCTTTTTTTATAGAGAAAGCAAGACATACAAAGAAGAATATAATTCTTGTTAAATTTGATCAAATTAACTCTGAAGAAGAAGCTAAATCTATCTTAAGAAATAAAATATTCTTGCCCAATAAATTTCTTCCAGAAATTGATAAAAATGAAATTAATAAGAAAGAGCTAATTGGCTTTCAAGTTATTGACAAACAACTTGGAGAACTTGGAAAGATAGAATACATTAATTCAGAAACAGCACAAACACTTATTTATGTAGGTAGTAATGAAAATGAATTTTGCTTCCCTATGCATGAGCAATTTGTTTTAGAAATTGATGAAAAAGCAAAAATTATGCAAGTGGAAATTCCAGAAGAACTATTAAAGCTAAACTAACTCCTCAACAAAGTTAATCCCATACGATTCTAATTCCTCTAATACAGGAATATAAATATCTTTACTTGTAGGGATCCGTACTCCAGTTAATGAAATCTGACCATTTAATATCAATTTTGTTGCAATAGCCACTGGTAAGCCTACCGTCTTTGCCATTGCAGTATATCTAGGATCATCACCAAAAACTAACAGTGAAGAGTTTAATTTCTGTACCTTTCTATTCAGGACATATTCAAACTGATGCTGCATAACAATCATATCCTTATCTTCAGCTCCAAGATTCCACTTAATCTCTAGAATTGCTTGCAATAACTGAGCTGGGCTAGCATTCTTCATTCCAATCTTTTCTGTAGAAAATAAGCCTAACCAATGTAATTTCTTAAAAATAACACCTTTAGTGCTTAAGTTAAACCTTTTACATAATTTCTCTTCTAATGATAATTTATCGTCATAAGGCAAAAACATGTTGACTAAATCTCTATTAGAGATACTCTCAGATTTCTCTAACTTATATGAGTCATCTGTCATCCCTAACTGAACAAGTATATTCCAAGCCTCAGAATAGCCTTTTTTTCTAAGAGTACCTCTAAATAATGTTGGAATATGATCTAAACCATATAACCCTCTGTAAGAAAGAGAATCTCTGTTAGCATAACCCTCAAACTCACCAGCATCTAAAACAGTCATAGTTTCTATACGTTCAAAAAGTGTAAAGTAAGGGATATACTTATAAACTCCTTTCTTTATATACTGGGCTGTTCCCTGACCTGCTAAAACTACATTCCTTGGATTCCAAGTAAATTTGTAATTCCAAGGATTAGTATCATAATCAGGATGTACTAAACCTCCACAAAATGATTTAAATGATGTTAGTTCTCCTCCTTTTTCTTTTATTTGATCAATTACTTGCATAGCAGACATATGATCAATACCTGGATCAAGACCTATTTCATTTAACAATAACACATCTGCTTTCTTTGCAGATTCATCTAATAATGCTATTTCTTTGGACACATAAGAAGCTGTCACAAGATTTTTTTTGAACCTCACACAATCCTTAGCAACAGTAATATGCATACTTGCTGGCAACATAGAGATAACAATATCTGTATTATTTATTTCTACTTCTCTTTGCCTCTTATTTTTAACATCAAAGAATATTCCCTTACCATTCTTATGATTAGCAACTGCTTCTTTTGCTAATTTTTCTGAGAAATCAGCTACAGTTAGTAGCCATTTATTCTCTTCTGAGTTATCTAATAGGTACTTAATTAATGTCACCGCTGATCTCCCCGCTCCTATTACTAAAATGTTTCGCATTTAATTATAAATTTTAAAAGCTAAAGTATTATTTATTTAATAAAATACTCAATAAAATTCATCAAAAAAGAATGACCTATCACATACGCTTATAGATATTTATCTGTAAATTTGCGCCGTAAAAACAAACATAAAAAATATTATGACCGAAACAGGAAAGCGAGCACAAAGTGCTACCATCTCTGATTTAGGAATTAAAGGAGGATCAGCACACTGGAATTTATCACCAGAAGAACTAGCAAAAATAGCTGTTAAAAACGGACAAGCAACACTAACCTCTACTGGAGCAATAAATGTAAGTACTGGAGAATTTACAGGCCGCTCTCCAATGGATAGATTCATTGTCTTTGATTCAATAACAGAGAATTCTGTATGGTGGGGCGATGTAAACTTACCTTTTAATGAAGATAAATTTGATGCTCTACATAAAAAAGTATTAGACTACTTATCTTGCAAAGAACTATATGTGAGAGATTCTTATGCATGTGCTGATGAAAAACACAGAATTAATATTCGTGTAGTGAATGAATATGCATGGAGCAATATGTTTGCTTATAATATGTTTTTACGACCTAATGATAGTGAGATTAAAAATTTTGATGCTGAATGGACTATATTAAATGCTCCAGGATTTATGGCAGATCCAGATACTGATGGTACTCGCCAGCATAACTTCGCAATACTAAACTTTACAAAAAAAATAATCCTAATTGGAGGTACAGCTTACACTGGTGAAATTAAAAAAGGTATTTTCTCAGCTCTTAATTTTATTTTACCATATCAAAAAAATGTACTTTCTATGCATTGCAGTGCTAATGTAGGAAAAGAAGGAGACACAGCTATTTTCTTTGGTTTATCAGGAACTGGAAAAACAACCTTATCTGCCGATCCAAACAGAAATTTGATTGGTGATGATGAGCATGGTTGGGATGGTAATACTGTATTTAATTTTGAGGGAGGTTGTTATGCAAAATGCATTGATCTTTCTGCTGAAAAAGAACCAGATATCTTTGCTGCTGTTAAGCCAGGAGCACTTTTAGAAAATATCTCATTCTTTAATAATACAAATAAGCCAAACTATGCAGATGACTCAATAACTCAAAATACAAGAGTAAGTTACCCTATATATCATATTGATAACATTGCAAAGCCATCATTAGGAAGAAACCCTAAAAACATTTTCTTTTTAACAGCTGATGCATTTGGTGTGTTACCTCCAGTTTCAAAACTTACAAAAGGACAAGCAATGTATCATTTTATTTCAGGTTATACTGCAAAAGTTGCTGGTACTGAGGCAGGTGTTACTGAGCCACAAACAACTTTCTCAGCTTGTTTTGGAGCGCCATTTATGCCTTTACATCCAACAAAATATGCTGAAATGTTAGGAGAGAAAATGAATGAGAATAATGTAAATGTATGGCTAATTAATACAGGCTGGTCAGGAGGTAAATATGGGACTGGAAATAGAATCTCTTTAAAACATACAAGAGCTATGATTACTGCAATCTTAAATGGTGAGTTAGATAATGCTGATTTCACTACTCATGAAGTATTTGGACTACATATGCCAAATTCATGTCCTAATGTTCCTTCTGATATATTAAGCCCAAAGAATACATGGGTAGATAAAAATGCATATGATTTAAAAGCAAATGAGTTAGCAAATGCTTTCAATAAAAATTTCGAGCAATTTGCTGACAATGCAAATAATGAAATTTTAAATGCTGCCCCAAAGGCAACAATTAAGAATTAAATTTATTTATTAGATTAGATATAAAGCCGAGTATATACTCGGCTTTTTTTATATTTTTGAAATATGCAACTATTCTATACAAATAGCACGGAAAACTATTTCACACTAAATACTGAGGAGAGTAAGCATGTTACTAAAGTATTACGCAAAAAGAAAGGAGATATATTAAACTTTACTGATGGAAAAGGCAACCTTTTGATGGCTGAGATAATTATTTCTGATATCAGGAAAACAACAGTAGAAGTTATCAAAAAGGAAGAAAAAATAAAACAACATAAGTACTACTTACATGTTGCTATTGCTCCTACTAAGAATATGGATAGATTTGAATGGTTCTTAGAAAAAGCTTGTGAGCTTGGTATTGATGAGATTACACCTATTATTTGCAACTATTCTGAAAGAAAAATAATTAAACCTGATAGATGTAACCGAATTATATTATCTGCGATTAAGCAGTCTCTTAAATTCCATAAGCCACAACTAAATAATATAATCTCTATAAATAATTTCTTAAAAAATGATTTTCAAGGAAATAAGTATATTGCACATTGCAAAGAAGCAGAAAAAATTGAACTTAAAAATCAAAATACCGAAAATAGAACACTAATCTTAATTGGACCAGAAGGTGACTTCTCAGATAATGAGATAGCTATAGCTATAGAAAAAAAATTTAAAGCTATAAGTTTAGGGATAAGCAGATTACGAACAGAAACCGCAGGAATTGCAGCTGTACACACTTTAAATATTAAACAATAATTACCATTATGAAAAGATTACTTTACACATTATTAGCAGTATCAATCATCTACTCATCTTGTAAGAAAGAGGAAGACAATGAAGAAGTAATAGAACAAATTTCTCTAAATAATGCTTGGCATCTTAATGTAGAAAACACTTTTTTAGAAGCAGGAATTTATGGAGGAAATTATATTGATGATGAAACAAATATCATTTATAATCAAAATGTAAATGAAAGTTTTTTTATTTCAAATACACTTCAACAGGTGATTACATCTGGTGATTCAACTGATTTTAAGTCAAGGATTTGGAGTTTTAACGAAAATCTTAACTTAATAGAAACATATTTAGATTATAATGATATTACTTATAATACTGCACAACATAGTTACTTAAAAAATTCAGACACTTTAGAGATAAACTTTCAAAATGGTAATACTCAAAAGTTTATAATTAATAAACTTAATATTAATGAACTTGAAATAACATCAATTCAAAATGACACAATTATTTTTCCAATATTAGATATAAATGGTATCTATCTAGATTCGATAATGTATAATATTACTTCATCTAATTATCTTTTTACCAAACAATAGATTAAGAATGAAAAAACTACTACTTATATTACTTTGCTTGCCTATGATTGGGTTTGGGCAAAATACTTATCAAATTGCAATCTTAAAATACAACGGTGGCGGAGATTGGTACGCTAACCCAACTGCCCTACCTAATCTTATTGCATTTAGCAATGAGAATATTGGAACAAACATAAAAAAAGAACCTGCGACTGTTGAGGTAGGAAGTAGTGACATATTTAACTACCCGTTCCTACATATGACAGGACATGGAAATGTAGTGTTCTCTAATAGTGAAGCAGAGAATTTAAGAAACTATCTATTAGGAGGTGGATTTCTACATATAGATGATAATTATGGTATGGATCCTTTTGTTCGTACAGAGATAAGAAAAGTATTCCCTGAGAGAGATTTAACTGAGCTACCTGCAAATCATCCTATTTTTCATGGAAAATATGAGTTTGAGAATGGCTTACCAAAGATTCATGAGCATGATGCAAGCCCACCAAAAGCATATGGCATCATTATAGATGGTCGTTTAGTTTGTCTTTATACACACGAAAGCGATATTGGTGATGGTTGGGAAGATGCAGAAGTTCATAACGATAGTGAATTTATAAGGAGAAAAGCCCTACAAATGGGCGCAAATATCTTAGAATATGTTTTTTCTAATTAAAGTAGGTCAGGATCTATTCCAATATTCTGAAGAAAAGAAATAGATTTTTTGATATCAGTGTGTAATAGCCTGTCTTGATCTAAAAATCCTACTTCCTCACGATAAAGATCAAGAATTGATTCAATAAAGTCAGAAGATTTTAAATTCCTAAAAGCTAATCCTTGTGTAGCATTTAACATTTCAATAGCTAAGATACGCTCTGTATTATCTACTACTTTAAACAACTTAGTTGCTGAATTAGCCCCCATACTAACATGGTCTTCTTGTCCATTTGATGACACAATAGAGTCTACTGATGCAGGCGTGCATAATTGTTTATTCTGACTTGCAATACTTGCTGCAGTATATTGTGGAATCATCATCCCTGAATTAAGACCAGCCTTAGCAACCAGAAAGGAAGGTAGTCCTCTTTGACCTGAAATAAGTTGATAGGTTCTTCTTTCAGAGATAGAACCTAGCTCAGCAATCCCAATAGCCAAATAATCCATTGCCATAGCAAGTGGCTGTCCATGAAAGTTTCCTCCAGAGATTATTTTATCTTCTTTAACAAAAATTGTAGGATTATCTGTAACTGAATTTATTTCAGTTGTAAATATATTTTTAACATGACTAATTACATCTTTTGTAGCCCCATGTACCTGCGGGATACATCTAAAAGAGTAAGGATCTTGTACATCTTTCTTCTCTCCTTCTTGAATTTTACTTCCATCTAAGAAATCACGAATATTCTCAGCTGTTCTTAACTGTCCTTTATGCGGACGCACTAAATGTATTAACTCATCAAAACATTCATTTCTACCATCAAATGCCTCTAGTGAAACACTAGAGACCATGTCTGATAAATAAGAGATTCTCTGTGCTTTAATTAAACTCCATATTCCGTAAGCACTCATAAATTGAGTGCCATTAAGAAGTGCTAATCCCTCTTTTGATTGTAACTGAACAGGACTCCAACCCAATTTCTTTAATACTGATTTTGACTTTCTCTTTTTTCCGTTGAAATATACATCACCCTCACCAATTAGAGGCAGGGATAAATGAGCTAATGGAGATAGATCTCCACTTGCACCCAAACTTCCTTGCTGATAAACAACAGGTAAGATATTTTTATTAAACATATCGATAAGACGCTCAACTGTTTTTAATTGAACCCCTGAATGTCCAAATGCAAGAGATTGTACTTTTAATAATAAAATAATTCTTACTATCTCTTGAGGAACTTCTTCACCAGCACCGCACGCATGAGACAACACCAAATTCTTTTGTAACTGAGCTAACTGACCATCTGATATCTTATGGTTACAAAGTGAGCCAAAACCAGTATTTATACCATAAATTGGTTCTGATAATGATAAAATCTTATTGTCTAGATATTTACGACAATCTTTAATCTTCTTTTTTATATTTTTACTTAAAGCTAGAGGAGTACTGGTTTCTAAAACGTCAACTATAGACGAAATAGATAAGGGCTGATCTCCTATTTTAAATACTTTGGACATTTTAGGAAAGCTTCTTAATTAATTCAGTAATATTTAACTCTGATTGTTCCCCGCTATTCATATCCTTTACTGTTAACATAGCAGAATCCATTTCATTTTCTCCAACTAAAACTACAAACCTTATACCTTTATTATCTGCATAATTCATTTGCTTCTTCATTTTTGCTTTTTGAGGATATAATTCTGAACTAATACCAGCTGAACGTAATTGTTTTAAAAGAGGCAAACAATAAGATGATTCAGCAACACCAAAATTTGCGAACATTACAGTAGTACTAATTGTAATATTTTTTGGAAATAACTCTAATTCTTCAAGTACTAAATAAATCCTGTCTATGCCAAAAGAAACTCCAACTCCTGAAACATCTTTTAATCCAAAATTAGAAGTTAAATCATCATACCTTCCTCCTCCTCCAATTGAGCCAAGTTGAACATCATTTGCTTTTACCTCAAGAATGCATCCTGTATAATAATTAAGTCCTCTTGCAAGAGTGATGTCAAATACTAGATTAGCTGACTGCAATCCTATTTTATCAATCTTCTCCATCACAAACTGCAACTCTTCTAGCCCCCTCTTTCCAACCTCAGACTGCTCTAATAGCATCTCAAGATCACTAATATCTCTAGCATTTAAAAAAGTGTCTAGCATACTCATTGAGGATTCCTTGACACCTTTATTCTTCATTTCTTCTTTTACTTTCTCAATACCAATCTTATCTAATTTATCAATAATAATTACAATATCATCAAAGATTTCAGTTGCTTCCATTAGCTCAATCATTCCACTTAATACCTTGCGATTATTAATGCAGATATCCACATTAGGGATGTTAAGTATAGAAAAAACATCGTCATAAAGTTGAACTAATTCAACCTCACAAATTAAAGAGTCTGTTCCAATAACATCTGCATCACATTGATAAAATTCTCTATACCTACCTTTTTGTGGTCTATCAGCACGCCAAACATTTTGCATCTGATAACGCTTAAATGGGAAAGTAATATCATTACGATTTTGCACTACAAAACGAGCAAAAGGAACAGTTAAATCATAACGCAATGCTTTTTCAACTATTTGTTTAGTTAATGATTTTGAGTTTGTATCAGTATTAAAATCTGTTTTTGATAAATAGTCACCAGAATTCAGAATTTTAAAAATTAAACGATCTCCTTCATCTCCATATTTACCAGTTAAAGTTTCTATATTTTCCATGGCTGGAGTCTCAATTGGAGCATACCCATAGCGCTCAAAAGCTGATTTGACAGTTTCAAGAATATAATTTCTTTTCTGAACTACATCAGAATTAAAATCACGCATTCCTTTTGGTATAGATGGTTTTCTAGCACTCATAATTGTTTGCAAATATCGTAAAATATAATAGATAAATTTCATTAGTTTTGGAGCGAAAATTATGAATCAAATATTTAGCTTATTTCTTCTTATATTATTCTCTTGCAATATGGACAATCCCAATAATACTAATAGTATTACACAGGATTCTAATGAGATTAATGCAATAAATAAGATCTTAATTGAGCAACAAAAGTGCTGGAATAAAGGAGATATTGAAGGATTTATGCAAGGATATTGGAATTCTGAAGAACTAATATTCACTTCACTAAGTCATAAGCCAGCATATGGATGGAAAAATACCCTTGAGAGATATAAAAATAGTTATCCTACAAAAGAAAGTATGGGGCTATTAAAATTTCAAATTTTAGAGCTGCAACTTAATTCAGAGAAAACTGCTGCACTAAAAGGTAAATGGGAACTTATTAGAGAAAATGATCATCCTTATGGAATGTTTTGGCTAGACTTAAAAAAGTTTGAAGAAAATTGGTTAATTATAAAAGATTCTACGATCTCTTTAATTAATTGAATATGAAAAAATACTTATCATTAATAAAATTTAGCCACACCATATTTGCAATGCCATTTGCACTTATTGGGTTTTTCTTAGCAAGTCAACAATATAATTTTGAATGGATAACGTTAATATACATCATACTTTGCATGATCTTTGCACGATCAGCAGCAATGGCTTTCAATAGGTATATTGACAGAGATATTGACACAGCGAATCCTAGAACAGCACAAATAAGAGAAATCCCAAACGGAAGTATCAAAGCAAATTCTGTATTATTTTTTGTAATTATTAATTCTACACTATTTATAACAACAACTTACTTTATCAACGATTTATGTTTTAAATTAGCTCCTATTGCCCTTTTTGTAATCTTAGGGTACAGTTATACAAAAAGATTTACGTCTCTTTGTCATATAGTACTTGGATTAGGATTAGGCCTCTCTCCTATAGGAGCATACTTAGCTGTAAGTGGAACATTCTCCTTGCTGCCCATCTTATTCTCAATAGCAATGATATTTTGGGTTAGTGGATTTGATATTATTTATTCCTTACAAGATGAGAAATTTGACAAATCTGAAAACTTATATTCAATGCCAGTTATGCTAGGCAAGAGAAATGCTCTAATCTTATCAATGTTCTTACATCTTATTACAATAATTACTCTATTATTTGCAGGGGGAATAGGTGATTTTGGAAAAATATATTGGATAGGGCTCTCAATTTTTTCTATACTCCTAACTTACCAACATTCATTAATTAAAACATATGACTTAAGTAGAATTAACTTAGCATTCTTCAACACAAATGGGATTGCATCAATAATATTTGGTGCTTTTGTTATCATTGATTTATTTGTAAAGTAGATTCTATTCTAAAGTATTCTTGAAATTGTAAATGACAAAATATCTATCTAAAAAATGAAAAAAATTAAGCTATTAACACTTATTCTTTTAAGTCTCAAGTTATCAGCACAAGAATACTTCCAGCAAGAAGTAAATTACACTATCAATGTAGAATTAGATGACAAGAATCACACCTTAAAAGGTATGGAATATATTGACTATTTCAACAACTCCCCAGACGACCTAGAGTTCTTATGGTTTCATTTATGGCCAAATGCTTATAAAGATAACACAACAGCACTAGCAAAACAAAAAATAGAGAATGGAAGCAGTGCATTATATTATGCAACTGACGAAGAAAGAGGTTATATCAATGAGATAGACTTTAAGGTAAATGGAGTAAGTGTAAAATGGGAGTATCATCCTGAACATATTGATATTTGTAAAATATTCTTAAATAAAACTTTAAAAGCCGGTCAATCAATTAGAATATCTACACCATTCTTTGTAAAAATACCTAATGCAAAATTCTCTAGACTAGGGCATGTAGATCAATCTTATATGATTACACAATGGTATCCAAAACCAGCTGTTTATGATAAAGATGGGTGGCATCCAATGCCCTATTTAGATCAAGGAGAATTTTATTCTGAATTTGGAAATTTTGATGTGAGTATTAGTTTACCAAGCAATTATACTGTCGGTGCCACTGGAGATCTTCAGAATAAAAAAGAAATCACTAGACTTAATTACTTAGCAGCAATCACAGATACCATCACTCAATTCTCTGACGAAATGAGTTTCCCTCAATCAGATATAGAGACTAAAACATTACGATACATTCAAAATAATGTACATGACTTTGGTTGGTTTGCTGACAAAAGATATCATGTTCTAAGAGGAGAAGTTGAACTGCCAAATTCTAAAGAAAAGGTTATTCTTTGGACTATGTTTACTAATAATGAAGCTAAACTATGGAAAAATTCTATAGAGTATATGCATGATGCAATTTATTACTATTCTCTTTGGAATGGAGATTACCCCTACAAACATTGCACTGCCGTAGATGGTACTATTGCGGCAGGAGGAGGAATGGAATACCCGAATGTAACAGTTATTGGAGAAAGTGGCAATGAGAAATATCTAGAAGAAGTGATAATGCATGAAGTTGGGCATAATTGGTTCTATGGTATGCTTGGAAGTAATGAGAGAGATCATCCATGGATGGATGAGGGCATCAACTCTTTTGATGAACTTAGGTATATGCGTCTAAAATATCCTAAATATAATATTCTACTAAATGATATTCCTTCTTTTTTCTCTAAAATGTTTGACCTGAAAGATTATACAAATAAAAATATACAAGGAGAGCTAATGTATTTCATGAATGCCTGGACTGCTAAAGATCAGCCAATTGAACTCCATTCTTGTAAATATACTTATATGAATTATGGAGGAATAGTTTACTCCAAGACTGCCATTGTTTTTGATTACTTAATGGCCTATCTAGGAGAAGAGATGATGAATAAGTGTAAAAAGGCTTATTTTAATAAATGGAAATTTAAACACCCGCAACCTGAAGATCTAAGAGAAGTATTTGAGGAAGTAAGCGAAGAAGATTTATCTTGGTTCTTTAATGACATGATAGAAACAACCAAGCAATTAGATTACTCAATTAAAAAGGTCAAAAAAGAAAATAATGATTTACTTATTAAATTAAAGAATAAAGGAGATATAAATGGACCTGTTGTTATTAGTGGTGTAAAAGATGGAAAAAATATGAAACCACTATGGATTGAGGGATTTGAAGACGAAAAAACTATTCGCTATATAAA
>CEVW01375497.1_pt1 | contig 11745 bp, 16 predicted proteins | sample 427061 | NCBI WGS metagenome assembly CEVW01 (sample SAMEA2623774, study PRJEB7988) | marine metagenome | biome: marine biome (ENVO:00000447); feature: surface water layer (ENVO:00002042); material: "saline water (ENVO:00002010), including plankton (ENVO:xxxxxxxx)" | depth 5 m
AAAAGTTTTATAAAATTTAAAAAAAATAAAGAAATGTACTTTTTTTTTAAATATATATAAATTATAAATATATAAATATAACATATATGGATATAGATTATTTAATATATAAAAAGTGGAATAATTATATAAATGAAAAAACTAATATAGAAATGATAATAAATGATATAACAAATATAGATAAAGAAATAAAGGATAATACTAAAAAATATGAAGATAAGGAAAAAGAAATGAGAAATAATAAAAAAATATATATGGTAGAACATATATCAGAATATAGTAAAGAACTACAAGATAAAATAAAAACACAAGAAGTAGAAATTATAAATATAGAAGCCTATATCTTTTCATTACAATTAAAAAAAAATATAAATGTACTAGTTATTGAAACGATGCGTTTAAATATAATAGAAATTCAAAAAGAGATAGAGGAAATGATAAAGCAAAAAAACAGATTAAACAGATGGAAAAGTGGCAAAGATTATGAAGAATTATTTATAATAAATTTAAATAATATAAAAAATAATTAAATATATTTAACGATTATTTTAATATTACTATTTGCTATATTATTAAGTAATGGAACATCTATATCATTATCATAAGTGTTATTATTATCTAATAAAATATTAGAAGAATTATCGAGCGAAATATTAGAAGAATTATCAAGCAAAATATTAGAAGAATTATCAAGCAAAATATTAGAATTATTATTATCAAGTTTAATTAACTTATAATCAGTTTTTATATTATAGCGATTATTAATAAAAATGCTATTATTATTATTATAAATAAGATATTTAGCATCTTTATAATAAATATTATTATATTTCCGTATTTCTTTATTTAATTTAAATTTTAATAATTTTTGTTTATTAATTATATCAATATTGATATAATATTGTATTTTTTTTATAACATCTAAATTAAGTGTATCAAGCATTTTAGATATAAATGCCGTTAAATTTATGTTAGAATACATTACTATTTAGATACATATTTTATATGTGCTTTAGTATTTTCATGTCTATAAATATGAAATTCACGAAATGCAACATATTTTTTTCCACAAGCACAATGTATTAAATTATTAATTTTAACATCATTATAATTATCATATTCTAAATTTTTTTTATTTTTTTGTTTTTTGATTTTTTCTCTACAAAAATCGCAGTGAAAATAGTATATTTTTTTTTGTACATTTTTATATGTGAAATATTCTAAATCTAGAGTTTTCTTACACTTAGTACATTCCATTAATAATATTATAAAAATAAATATTCATTTTTTTATTTAATAAATAATTGATTAGCAAGATTATATGCTTCAGTAATTTTAATATTTTTTTCCTGAATTCTTTTTAATCTTTCTTTTTCCTCTTTTGCCTCCTTTTTTTTATTTTTTTCAATGTGTTTTAACTCTTTATCAGTTAAAACTTCTTTTATTTTTTTATCACTATATTTTTTGTATTCAGTAGTATTTTTAAATGTTTTGAAATTATTTAATTGCGAACTATTAACTAAATAATTAGTTGAATGCGCTTTCAAATAATCAGTATATTGAAGAACATTAGATTTTTCCATACCACTGCTATAGTCATTATTTTTACCAGAACCAATTTCAGAAAAATTTAAATTTTTAGCAAGTATCATAGGTTGTGGGTCTTTATATTTAATAATATCTTTTTTATTACTAATATTATTATTAAAAGTTTGATTAAAAGTTTTAGAATTAATTTTTGTACTATTAAATAAATTGTTTATTTTAATATCATCGCGAACATCTGTAGATTCTTCCATTAATTCGCCGTAACCATTATCAATATCTTCATCGTAAATTTTAACTTGATTAAAATGTTTATTAAGTCTTTCATTAAAACTTAAATTTTCATCATATTTATTATCAATTATATTATTATTATGAGAACTATTATTATTTTTGTTATATTCAATAAAATCTTGTTTTAATTCATTAAAATTTTTATTACTAGTTCGTAGTTTATATTCATCACTTAATTTATAAAATAATGTTGTAACATAATCAAATATTATTTTATCACCACCTTTATCAGGATGACATTTGATTGCCAATTTTTTGTAAGATTTTTTTAATTCATCCCAAGTAAAATTAGGTGATAATTTAAATAATTTATACGGGTCGTGATATTTATTATTTTTAATATCAGCAATATATTGTTGTTTAACACTATTATTACCCATTATTAGTATAAGTAATTATATTATTTTTTATATAAAAATAATTTATTTTAATAAAAATGTTTTTTTTGTATTATAAAAAATATTATTTTCAGATTTAAAATTTTCATAAAAAAATATATTATTCCAATAATAAATAATTAAAATTAAAATTAATAATATAAACCCATATATTATTCTATTCATTCTATAAAATATTAATATTTTTATTTTTATTACAGTTATAACATATATTTGCATATTCATAAGTATCAAAAAAGTCACAATATATACATTGGTTATTTGTATTATGATATAAAAACTTAATTTTTATAATACAATTTTTACACATATCATTATTATATTTATTATTTATATTGCATAAATTACAAATATTATTATCATTTAATTTTAAATTATTAAATTGTATATCAATATCTGTATTTTCCATTTTAATTAAATATGTTTCTAAACTTTATACATTTATTTTTTTTTATATTATAATCAATATTTGTAACAATATTTAAAACTTCTAACATATTAGGACGATTTTCGGGAATAACATTCCACATTTTATCTAATAATTTACATATTTCTTTATTTTTAATTTCACATAAATTTGGTCTATATCCAAATATAATTAATCTATTTATATTTTGTAATTCTTTTATTTCAGAAAATGGTATTTTACCTGTGAAAATATACCAAAAATTTAGTGATAAAGAGTAAACATCAATCTTTAAATCATAATTATAATTATTATCCTTTAGTATTTCAGGTGCCATATATCGTAATGTTCCCGTACAACCACTCATTTTATATGAAGAATTATTTTTTAAAATTTTAGATAAACCAAAATCAGTTATTTTTATATCTAAATTGTTTGTTAATAATATATTCGATGGTTTTAAATCTCTATGCATAATTGGATAATAACAAGAATGTAAGAAATATACTGCTTGTGATAATTCAATTAACCATTTTTTTTTAACATTATTTTTTGGTTTCCAAACTGTTTTATTATATTTTTTTGCCATATTATTAAAATAATTTTCAATTGTTCCTAATTCTATATATTCATATAATAACATAAGTGGTTCTTTAATTGTACAAGCACCTAAAAATAATACTAAATTAGGATGACGCAAATGTGAAATTATTGATATTTCATTTAATAAATCATTATAATCTGTTTCATTATCTTTATTTATTAAGCATTTACTTACACAATCTAAACCCCTCCATTTTATTTTATATACTATTCCACAAGTACCTTTGCCAATTTCTTTAGTTATTTTTATTTCATTGTGTTTTAATTCCCACCATTCAGAACGTCCTCTTAAATTTAATGGAACATTTTCTATATAAAATGAATTATTAGATGTATCGGATTTAGTTTCATCAAAATTATCCATTTATTAATATTCATTACCAATATAATAAATAATCAATATTTTTTTATATATTTATTTTTTTCCTTCTTTTTCTTTTTCAATAAGTTTTTTAGCTTCTTCTAATTGTTTTTTTTTATTTTCTCTATATTTTCTCATATACATTGCATTTTTTTCTCTAAAATCATCTGAATCTCTATATTCCTGCATTCTTTTATTTTTCTTTATTTTTTTTTCATTTTCTTTTTCCAATAACTCTTTTGCTTGTTTTAAATCCATTATTATTTAATATTTACTATAATAAATAATCATATTTTTTTTTTAAATATTTATTATAGATAAATGAAAAATAAAATAGTAATAAGTTTTATTTTTATAATTATAGCAATTAGTATAATAATTTTATTATATAATAATTATAAAACAGTAGAGCATTATATTTCATTGGATTATAAAACACGGTTAGGACCAATTATATTTTTACAAGAAAATAATAATTCAGAAATAGTTCAAAACTGTTTAGGTGAAGAGTCAAAATATAAATGTATTGGAACATTTCCTCATAATTTTCCTGATACTGAAGGATTAAAATATATGAAAGAGGTAAAAAAAATATATATACCAAAAGGGGAAGAAGGAAATCAAGGTAGGGACGGTATAACTCCGCCAAAAAGTACTTTTTATGAAAGAGAAGCATATGTAAATACAATATACGGTTCTGGTAATTCTATAAAAATAAATGATTATGAAAATATTAATTTAAATAATAACATTCTAATAGAAACAGATGAACCGTCGGCGTTAAGTATGTTTAATATTAATAAATCAACAATTAATAATATAAATACACCATTATTATTATAATATAAAATTATATTTCAACATTATTTTATTTTCTATATTATTATATTTTATAATAGATGTCCTATATAATTTCATTATATTTTCATTTTTTAACCAATCATTTACATCACCACCGCCTTTAATAGTTAAATTATTCATGTAATCAGCAATAGTCCATATATTTTTATTTTCTTCAGCAACTGTTGGCAAATAAGTTACTGTAGAATTTATATTATTTAAAAAAAGCAACATGCCATAAGTACCATCTAATTTAAAGTTTTCTAATGCCGTATTAGATTTGTAAACTTCCCAATTATTTATTTTATCTAATATTTCAATTTTAATATTACATTTATTTAAATTTTCTTTTGTAATTGGATTTTTCCATCTATTTATAGAATCATTAAGACATTTAGATGAAGAATTAATTATTTTTTCAAAAGAATTTGTAATATTATTTTCAATTTCAAAATTTCCATAACAAGAATTTGTTACATTATTTATTTCCGTTCCAATAAATATACCATTTGTTAATTTATAAATAGAACACCACTTTGGTATTGATATATCATAATTTAAATCATATAATTGCATATATATATTATTTTTAATAGTACCAATTAACATTGCAATTTCAAAAGGAAGAATATTAGTATCAGTGTCAAAATCGCCATAAATAATTACAATATAAGAAACGAATTCTTTTATATTATCATTAAAATCAATACTATATCGGTCTATCATATTTTTATGATAACTATTTGAATCATAATAATCTAAAATTTTAGAATTCCATTTAAAATGTTGTGCAATATAGATAAATGTTTCAACTGCAAATCTACCACACATAATTTCATAATTTGTATAATCTATTTCATTATTTAATAAATTAGTTATTAATTTCTCCTCATATCTCCATTTATTTAATTCAATTGGATTAATTAATAAATTAGTATTATTAAATCTATCGCCATAATGGGTTAAATCTGTTGTAGCAATAATTAAAGTTTTTGTATTTTGTTTTTCAATCCAGTTAATAATATTAGTGGCCAACTGTTTTAAATCAGAAAATAAACTAGGTGCTAATACTAATATTTTAGCATTTTTAAAATAATGTTTTAATTCCATTTTAACCCATTCATAGGAATGTTCTTTTTTGGCACCAGCAGATAAATTATCAATTTCATAAATAGTTTTATCTAATAAAAAATCGTTAAAAATTTCGTGATGTTCTAAAACATTAATTTTTTTATTATTAGTGTCTATATTATGCAACGCTGATAAATATATTATATTTTCTATATATTTATCATTTTCATTTAAATTTTCAAATATTTTATTTCTTGCACTACCTGCATATTGAATGCCAGCGTGTGGTATAATCGCACCACAAAAATTATTAAAATACTTAGAATACATTTAAACAAATTATATAAAGATATAATCCTTTTTATTTATATATTTTTATGAAATATTACTGGATTAATATAGATAATTATTTAGATAGAAATGAAAATATGAGAGAACAATTTAGTAAATATAATTTAGAAAATTATCGAATAAAAGCATTTACTCCAGATGATATGGAATCAATAAAAATAAAAAAACATAGTAAAGCAAATTCGCCTGATAATGTATATTGTTGTATATTATCACATCTAAAAGCAATTAAACAGGGATATGAAGATGGCGATGAATATTTTTATGTATGTGAAGATGATATCAATTTAATAAATTTATGTGATAAAAAAATTAATAATTTAATAAAAAATTATATGAATATTAATAATTGTAATATAGATTTATTACAAATATCAAATAGTTCTAATATATATGTATTAAAATATTATAATGATTATATTAAAACAAATGAACTTATTGTAAAAAAAATATATGATATACCAAGTACAGAGTTTTATTTAATTTCAAGAGAAGGGGCTAAAAAGATATTAGATACATATATAGTAAATTACGATAATTTAGAGTTTGATTTATCTTTATATGAATGGTGTGCCGCTGATAATTTAGTATATAAAATATTAAATACATATATATTATGTTATCCAATAATTACATCTGATATTAAATTTGGTAGTACTATACATCCTGAACATTTGCGAGCACATGAAGATACAAATAAATTAATAAAACATATACATATGATAGATAATAAATTAGATTTATTTGTAAAAGACAGTTAATAGTTTTTATAAGTTTTTAATTTTAATAATATCATCTTGTGTTAAACAGAAATTATCATCTAAACATATTTTATTTTTAAAGTAAGTTTTATTTGAATTAAAATATACATTATTACCTCCAATAAATAGTTTACCATTCTTTTTATCTTTATTTATACTTGTTAAATAAATATTTCCTTCACATTTTGGAATATTATTGGAACATACTTTTTGTGGACCTTTATCACCTCGTTCACCAGTTTCGCCCTTATCGCCTTTATCGCCTTTATCACCTTTATCACCTTTGTCACCCTTGGGACCTCTTAAACCTATTTCACCTTTTTCACCTTTTTCACCTTTTTCGCCTTTTTCACCCCGTGGACCGACAGAACCTCTGTCACCTTTTAAACCTCTTAAACCGATATCACCTTTTTCACAATCGCCTTTATCACCTTTTGGTCCAACAGGACCTATAGGACCCCGATCACCTTTGGGGCCCCGTATTGAAATACCAATCGGCCCACGTTCTCCTTTAGGACCTCTATCACCTTTGGGACCAATATCGCCTTTTTGACCTCTAAAACCTCGTTCTAATTTAACAATATTATTATCATTAAATATAGTATTCTCAGGAAATTTGCCTAATATTTTATTAGTTTCATTATCAACAAATTTAATTTGTTTATAATTATATTTTTTAGTATCAGTTTCGAACATTTCTCTTATTTCATAATCATTATAACATATATATATAAAATATACAATTATACTTAACAATATTGAAGTTAAAAATATAAAATCTATAATCTTCATTTAATAATTGATAACATATTTTTTATAAATATATATAAAAAAATTATAATATAAATATTTAAATGAGTTATCAAGATTGGGAACCAGTTACTATAGGTGGTGGTAATATAGTAAATGATAAAAAAAATATAACAAAAAATGTTGTTAAAAAAACAACAGAAAATTTACCAGGTAGCAAATTACTAAGACAATTAGAAAATGATGATGGTTCAGAAGAAAAAGTAATTATACCAAAAGTATCATTAAATGATGCAAAAAATATACAAACAAAAAGAAATATTGCTAACTTAACACAAAAAGAATTAGCAAAATTATTGAACATACAATCAAATATAATAAATGATATAGAAAATGGAAAATGTGCAAATAGTAAAGCTTTAATAAATAAAATAAATATATTTTTAGATAAATATATTAAAAAGAATATATCAACAACCAATCATTAATTCGTAGTAAATAATATTTTTGTTTATTTTTATATTTTGTCTTTTTAAATAATTTTTATCAATAGGATAAATACCTTCTAAATAAGAACAAGTATTTGTACCAGTTATTACTAAACTTTTATTTGCTTCTATTAAAATATCTAAATAGGTAGGATTAACTAATGTTTTGCTAACAAATGTTTCTCCTGGTAAATCACTTAAAATATCCTCATATATACTTACTAATTTAATATTACCTTTAAAATTATCAAATAGATAATCATCCATACAGTAATGAATTTTGCCATATGATATATTATATTTAACATAATTATCTGGTCTATAACTATTATTCATATAAGTTATTGAAAGAGGTGATAATTTAGAATACATTAATTTAATTTTTTTTTCTAATGTAGTTATACACCGCTCTAATTCTAAGGTTATATTATCAATAATAATATCTAATAAATCTATTGGTAAATTTAATATATCCATTATATTTTTGATGTTAATAAATTTTTCAATTTTTTTTTAATTTGTATAAAAAAATGATTTTATATTTTAAAACAAAATTAATAATGAACTCTATTAGTAAAGAAAGTATTATAAGAACAGAAAAAGGTCAAGAAATTTACGATAAATTATCAAATACTGAAAAAAAAATGGTAGATGAAATTAGAAAAAAATTATTACAAATTCAAAAAGTAAATAACTATATAAATAGTAAATAAGAATTAAATATATGAAAATATATTATTTAATTCTTATAAATCTATATTTAGTATATTGTTATAATATAAATACGTACTATATAAATAAAAATATAAATTTAAATGCTGATATAAAAAAAAATAATAATATAAATTTTTTTATATGGAAAGGTTCTTCTGTACCTAGTAAAAATTATATAGAATTTAGTAAAGGCATTATTAAAAAAGGATTAAAGCACAATTTAAACATAAATATTACAATTTGTAATAATTATAAAATACCAGAATTAAATAATAGTATTTTATTTGGTCATTCTAGTGGTGGTTATCATTCTTTAAAATATGATAAGAATAATTTAATGGCAAAAATAACATATGGTTCATTAGCTAAAAAAGAATATGAAAATACAATATTTGAAATAAATAACAATATAAATACAAAAACATTGCATATAGTAGGAGAATATGATGGTTATGTTTCATATGTTACGTTATTAAATAATAATAAAAATAATGATAAATTTATATGTAGTAGAACAAATCATTTATGTATTGTAGAAAATAAAAAAAGTTTAATATCAACATTATTGTGTATGTATGATAATAAATTAAAAGAAGATTATAAAACAATGATGAATGAGGTAATAAATATAGTAGTAAGTTATATATTACATCTAAATAATAGTTCTGTAAATATCCATAATACAAAATATACAAAAAATATATTAAAAAGTAATAATATATATGAAATAGAAGGATATAGGCATTTTCTTAGAACAAAACCAGATATATGTAAATCTTATATGTATATAGATAATAGAAGAGGTAACACATATATAAAAACGTGTGAGTTATTTGGGGATATGTTACTAGATTTGTTAATATATAAATATAATAAAAAATTTAAAATTGCAAAAACAAGTTTAGAGTGGTTAATTAATAATGACAATGAAATAGTTTTATTTATTTATGAAAAAAAAAATTTTACATATTTTAAGTTACCATATATAATTAAATAAATGTATTTTTATACTGTATAGAAGATATTTTGTTAATATTATCATATTTAATATCAATTTTTTCATCAATATTATCCTGAATTAAATCAATATGAGATACGATTATAATAGTATTAAATAATTTTAATAAATTTTTAAGGAAAATAGGAACAATTGAAAGATTATTTTTATCACAAGCAGTAAAACCTTCGTCTATAAATAGTTGTTGACAATTTTTATTACCAAATAAACTTAATCTCAATGCAATTGAGATAGCAAAATGTTGAAAACCGGATGCTTGTGATATTGATATAGTTTGATTATTTTCTGAATTTTTAATTAACCAATTAATATGTATAATATCTTTATTTTCAGTTAAAATATAATCTAATTCAAATTCTTTAGTATCTTTATGACATAAAATTTTAATAAATTTATTTGTATTATATATAATATTTTTTAATATAATATTATCATATAACCATTTTTTATAATCTTTAAATTTATCAATAATTATAATAATAATACTTATTATATCATTAATTTTATCTTCAAAAACTATTAATTTATTTAAAATAGATAAATTTGTATTATTAATATCATTTGCAATTTCAAATTTAGATATTATATTATTATAATTAATAATTTCATTTTCAATTAAGTTAAGTTTATTATTAAGATTTTTCTTATATAAATATTGAGTCTGCAATTCTTTATTTTCTTTATAGGTGTTAAGTAAATCATAGTTATTTAATTCTTTTTTTATATTAATATATTTATATGAATTATATATTAATAAATTATTATTATAATTATCCCATTTATTATATTGATGTTTTAGTTCTTTAATTTTATGAATTTTAGGTTTAATATAATTTAAATAATAAATATGTTTTTCAATATCTTCTATTTTATTTTTAATATCTATTATATTTTTATTAACATCATCATAATTATTTTTCCATAAATTATATTCTACATAATTATTATGCTGATTATATTTTAGATATAAATTATAACATAAATTTAGAAACTTATCATATATATTATTTAAATAATTTAAATTATTATTGTATTCAGTAATAATATTTTTATAATCATTTGCTTTATCTATAGAATTATCTAATAATATTTTATTTTCTGTAAAAATATAATAATTATACCAATTCTGATATAAATTATAGTTATCAATTGTTTTAATATTTTTTTCATATTTTTTAATAGTATTATTTATATTTTTATAATTTTTGTTTAAATTTTGTTTAAGATAATTGATTTCTGTTTTACTATTATTTATAATATTTGTTAATTCATTAATTTTAAATACCCAAGGACGTTTACAACAATATATACAATTAGGGTCATATTTATATTCACTATTATTATTTAATAAATCAAGTTCATTAGTATATAATAATAAATTATTTTCTAAATTATTAATATAATCTAAATCATTATTATATTTATCAATTAATTCTTTGTAATTTATATTTTCATCAACAAGTTTATTGATATTATTTTTATCTAAATATTTTTTAACAGTTTTACTTGTTTTAAATTTAATATCAATATCAGGTTTATTAACAGCATTAGTATTTTGATTTAAAGTCTTTATTTCTGTATTAATTTCATCTAATTTATTTGTAAATAAATTTATATTTTTGTTAATATTTTCTATCTCTTTTTTATTATTTAGAATATCTTGATATGTAATATTATCTTCATTTTCAATACTGTCATTTAAATGCAATTTAGTATTATTATTATAGAAATATATAAAATTTTCAATATTATTATCAAATATAAATAAAATATTATTTAAAATTGTATAATAATTAAAATCAGGTTTATTAGTAGTATTTGGTTTATTTGCCATTAAAAATTCTTTTTTATCAGATAAATTAGAATATAATAAATTATTTTCGGTTAATAAATTATTTAATTCAGTTATTTGTAAATTTTCATAATTATTTTTAAAATTATAAAAGTTTTTTATTTCATTTTCTTCAGCATTAATAAAATCTAATTCACAAGGTTTCGTTAATATATTTTTAGATATTTGAATATCATTATTATATTTAAGTGATAATGATAATATTTTATCATCATTTAAGTTACTTGTATCAAAAAAATATTTTAATTTATTAAAATCTTCAAAATAAATATTATATTCATCATCTGTTTTTA
>CEVW01013033.1_pt1 | contig 11704 bp, 3 predicted proteins | sample 427061 | NCBI WGS metagenome assembly CEVW01 (sample SAMEA2623774, study PRJEB7988) | marine metagenome | biome: marine biome (ENVO:00000447); feature: surface water layer (ENVO:00002042); material: "saline water (ENVO:00002010), including plankton (ENVO:xxxxxxxx)" | depth 5 m
TTGATGATAATCGCCCCGCTAACATCCGCTGCTACAACTTCTTGGACCGGCCCAAGCTCAGTAAATCCTCCAGACGAGGGCATTACTTTGACTGGTTTTCGAGTACCTGGTAATGCTACTGTTCAGGATGGCTGGCTTCATATAACTAATACTGAAATGGCGACATCTATGGAGCCAGGGATTGTATGGGAAGGTACAGATTTAGATAGTGGGAGATTTTTCAACACTAATTTCATTGAAGACATAGAACAAATCACTTTGCTCGACGACGGCACTCGATCAAACATTAGTACATTCGATGTAGGCGATATCGATGTGTCAATGAATGATGCCTACACATATTCTCCTGGCTGGGAACATGTTTACTCATTAGATTCTTCAACATCTGTGACAGAATGCAACAATCTTACAGGATCCTGGGTAGACCATGGATATGACAATAATTTTGATGGGTCTTTGTCTACTGATGAAATAACTGGGACATTGATGTATTGCAGTGGCAATGCACTAGAAGACAGTGTTACAACTCTGAGCATTACCAATGGAGGCAGTGGATATACTGCAGGAACACTATCTGCAACAGGTGGTGCAGGCAGTGGATTCTCCGGAACTTATACGATTAGTAGCGCAGTCAGTAGTATCTCAATTTCTAATGGAGGTACTGGATATGAAGTCGGAGATGCTCTATCTTTCGTTTGTCCTGGCGGATGTACGGGAACAGGTGCATCTGCATCAGTGGCTAGTGTAGCCAGTAACGGATCAATTACTACGATTACAGTAAGTAATGGCGGCTCTGGTTATACTTCCCAACAAACAATGTACGTTTTGGTCTCAAGTACTAATGGTAGTGGTGCTCAATTATCTGCTGTTCTTGAATCCTCTGGGGCAATTTACGAGGCATTTGTCACCAGTGGAGGTAGCGGATATACTAGTTCACCTACAATTGTACCTAGCTCAAGCGGTACTTCTGCAGTAATCAGTGCAGGATTAGGAGGATTTTTCGATTACGAGATAACTGTGACTTCAGTTGGTGTAGGGTCAACTTCCCAATGTATGTTGGGTGGCTTTGTAGTTAATGCAGGAATGGATACCGATGAAGACTCTAATCTAGACCCCTCAGAAATTTCTGATACTAATTATTTTTGTAATATTCAAGAATTGTGGGGTGCAACAACATTCAGCCATAACGGAACTAATGTTGGTAGTGAGCAAACTATGTCATATGGGACAATTCCTTCTTCAGCAACCGAAGGTATTGTTGCAGTAGGAACAATGCCCGGATCAGCAGTCCCTCGTGGCACAAGCAGTTCTTTCTTATTACCTCAAGTTAATTTACCAGATTCAGATACTTATAATGGACTTTACATGACTTTTGACCATTGGTATCATTTGGATAGTACCTCCTCTGGTGGCGGAGATGGAACCTGGATTGAATATAGGATAAATACTGGAAGTTGGAATGATTGGACCTATATTGCTCCTGATGGGGGTTATCCAAGTACTATGTCACTTGATGCCCCGACACCTAACGGTGCACCCAGTGGAGCAGTCCCAGTTTTTGCATCTCCTACTCATAGTGGGTGGCTCAGTGAAAACATAAGCATATCATCGATTTCAGATATCGATAATGCTTCGAAAATCCAATTTAGATTCCACATTTGGACTTCTCCTAACGCTTCTTATGAGAGGCCGGGATGGTTTTTGGATAACATTGATTTCAATAATGATGGGGTTGATTTTGGAGTTTGGCATCATGGCTGTATGTCTACAACATCTACGTCTTGTAACTACGTAGCAAATTCATATGGTGCTCTTCAAAGAACAATTGATCTATCAGGTACTAATTCTACTTCATCAATTGAAATAGATATGGAATGGGACTTGCAGGGTTCTACTTCTGATAACGCTTGTATTGAACTTTCATTAAACAATGTAACTTGGTATGATCTTTCTTCCACGGGGACAACCTCTACGGCAAGCGCTTGTGAAGATCGTAGTGGAGCAATTCCTGGTTATCCCTCATATGATGGAATATATGGTGATCAGAGTAACACAATTAGGACTGTTGAATACAGTATCCCTACTGCTTATCAAAATCAAGCCAATGTTTACATTAGATTTGTTGTCGACACAGATGCTTGGACAAATTATGGAGGAAACTATCCTGGTGACACACAAGAAGGATTTACTTTGGAAGACATTCGTGTTGTAGATGACTCGGGAATTGTATTATTCAGAGATGATTTAGACAACCAGTTTTCAATGAATCATTACCCTGTTACCTTTGGAACTATTGTGGGGTATGATGATTGGAGTTACTATACTCTAACTGGAGGTGTGTTGGAAGAAATATTTGGTTTTGAAGACTCCACAGCTTCTAATCCTACTACAAGTAATGCTCCTGGGTGGTCTAAACAGTCTGCCTGGAACTATGGCCAATTAGGTACATCCGCAGGTCCTGAAGATGAACCTTCATTCCCTTATGTTTACGGCACAAATCTAAATGGGAATTATGGTAATAATCAGAATTCATTGTTGACATCACCGACTTATCAGATCCCTAATGATGGTTTAGCATATGTTACATTCGACAAATGGATTTGTACGGAAAATAGTTGGGACGCTGTAGGTCTTCAAATTAAAGTAAATGGAGGCGCATGGAATTACTTCGACCCTCAGATACCAGGATGGTATGATGGCTCACCTGGATATTCTGGGAACCAAATGTATGGCCATGATGCTTGGATGGGTGGCGATTGTAACCAAGATGAATTTGAAAATAGACAGGCTCCACTTTCCAATTATGCAGGTGACGAGTTAAGATTCCGTTTCCGTTTGTCAACTGATTCTTCTGTAACATATCAAGGCGCTTATATCGATAATTTTGGTATTCTAACTGCCAATTATGGTTCTGGTGGATACTGGTTAAGTAATGCAATAGACATGAGTAGTATCGATATTTTCAACTATGGGTGGGTCGATATTGAGGCAACAGTTCCAGAGAATACCTCAATTAGAGGAAGTTTGATTGATATGGATGAAAATGTCATACCTGGGTACAATAATGTTAGTTTCCCATTCTCACTAGCAGGTGTTGATTCCGAAGAATATGATTCTGTAAGAATTAAAGTATTAATGGACACTAGTGATGAAGAAGTTTCACCCAAATTAACTAAGATAAGTATTGGCGGAAAGAGATACCTTGCTGCTTCTAGTGCTGATTACAATGGATGGGCTTTTAGTCCGAGTGTCGAGGTGGTCGATGAGTTACTAAATGCTACAAGTATTGCAGGAACAATTACTTCTGATTATATTCATTCTTCAAGGCCGATAAAGAGTGTAACACTTTCAGGAAATTTCTCTAGCGGTTTAATGGTTACTGCATATTCTTTCACAGGTGCGACATTGGGTCAAACCTCTCAAGGTTCGATTCCTTTCGCAACCCCTCAAACCGGTTTCTCACTTTCTATATCCTTGCCTACTAACGGCTGGATTGACAGAATGGTTGTTTCATCTAATTTCGCTGAGCCAGCAGAAAACCCCGCCATTGATGTGCTTAATGATGGTTCAACTGATTGGTCATTCCCAATTGGTACAGATTATGGGCATTATGGATGGCAATCATTTGTTTCAGATGGAATTGAATCATTTACGACCAGTTCAACAATTAGCTTGGAATCAGGCACGCCATCTTCGATAATGGTAAGATTACCATCTTTGGCAGCAGTTAACAATGGAATTATTTCTGTTTCTCCTGATTCCGATGAAGTATTCGAATCTCCGATTAGTTTAACAGTTGGCTCATCAAGTCAAACTAGTTCTTCTTTGTCTGAGATATTCTATTGTGTGCTAGACTACAGTCAAATTGCTGGCATTAATTCGTTGCCTACATCATATACAGACACAGATACAGGTAGACAATGGAGGGATGTTTCAATTACTCTTGAATCAAATTATGCACAAACCGTTTCGATTTCTACTATTGGAATAGGATACTTAATTTTTGAAAATGTTTCGGGATTAGGTCCTTCGATATCTGCTTATCATAATTCAATGACTCAGGATGACCCCCCACCAACTCAAGTATCAATACCAGTCAATATTACTGCCGACAAAGGTTCAGTTGCTATTGACGGCGATTTAAAGTTTGATTATATTGTGACAAATAGAGACTTCGTGGTACCTAATACTCTCTATCCAAATGGCGAGACAGTAGAGATAATTACTAAACATCACCACCTGAATGATAATTCTAACTTGGATAAAATTTCTCTCAGAGGTATTGCATCTGATGGTGAAATTCTGATGTTCGAGGTTACAAACAGTGCTGATGGTTTGTGGGGGCAAGGATCTGATGCAGTATCATTTACTCAAGTCTCAGGTTCATCGGTTGCTCCAATGAATCCTTCAACATTCATAGACATAACAACTCATAATGATGGATACGATGATGTTACTGTACACTGGATGTTTGATGTAAGTTGGATGTGGGATGATGTTAATTCTATACGTTGGATATCCCAAGCATTTGATGAATCAGGTGAAACGGTATGGCCATCAGTTTCTCATAGTGGAGAATCTGGAAAGAATGCGGTAGAAAATGATCTGATGATTGATTCCTTTGAAGTTAGAGACCAATTTGGGAGACTTTTATCTAATCAATATTCTACCTTCTATCCTTTCACAATGATTGATGGCAGCGAGCTAAATATCACAGGAACAGTAAAGTTCCAAGATTCTACTGCAGTTAGGCCACAGGCAATTGATTATACAGTGGGGTTGAATATCTCTGGCTTAAGTTATTTACTAACTTCTGAAGAAGGAGGTAAGTATACCGGTTTAATTTCATCTCCAACAGGTATTTCTAATGTTTATCTATCTCCTATGATGAACACAGTTGGGCCCACTGGTTATTCATTGGGTGCAGAGGATGTAACTGGCACTCCTCCCTCGGTCAACGTTCGAGTAGATCATGAACCTCCTGTAGCTGGGCCACTTGAAGTTAACACTCCTTCTGGTTTGAAAGCAGCTCATGGTAAAGTTTGGGATCCTTCTACGCCACTATCTCTTTTCGTAACTGTTGAAGAATCTGAGGCTAGAGGCGAAATTCTGACCCTTAATTATTGGCGTGGCTCAGTAGACGACGTCAACGGAGATGGAATCGCTGATGAAGAAGAGTATTTGTCAATGGTACAGCCGTTAACTCCCGGAATGACAGGTCAGCAACAAGTTAATTTCGTAGGAATTGATGTGTCTCAACAGACCTTTAATTCTCCGGTTCATATGTATCTTGAAGGTACCGATTGGGCTGGTTTAAGTTATCAAGAAGGAGGTACAGGAGGTGGCCCAGGAGCATCTAATTCATGGGCAACAGTTGTCGTAGCAACTGATGAACCTACCAGTATCAAGTCTGCTGGTTACTCTTTAGACCGTGAATTAGGTTACTTGTTACCAGGTAATCAACATACATTTACTATGCAAATTGAAGAAGCTAATGGGCTGAATACATTAGATAATGTCTCAATAATGCTTTGTGGCGACGGTTTAACTGAACTAGGTAAGATGAGTTATGACCCATCAAGAGGAACTATTTGGTCAGGTGATGGTAGCTTTGTAACTCCACTTTCTGTTCAGACAATGCAAGTTTCTTCAGATATCATCCAACTTTCAATGATATTCGAAGTTTCTTGGGATTTCCCATGGGAAGATAATCAGAACTCATGTAAACCTAGTGTTTCAATAGTTGACGATTTCACCACAGTTGCATATCAGAATAACATTGGGGAGTTGTCCTGGTATCTTGACAATAAGTATGTAGCAATTCCTGACAATATTGAAGATCTCACGCCTCCACAGGCAGAATCTGAAGGAGTTTCAGTTTACTTGGGGCAGGGTGATGAATTCAGGATGAGTGGATTTGTTTACCATTCTGGTTCAGGCGCCTTAGCGGCAGACATCCCAGATGATCTTGAAGTAGAGTTCACAGTAATTTATGGTACTCAGGAAATTTCTATTGTTACTTCTGTTAATGAAGACGCTAGTTTTGACAGTTCAATGATTCTGCCTTCAAGAGTCCCTCTAAATCCAACTATGCCAGTTTCAACTGAAGTTCTGAATGTACCTGGAGCAGGTTCTTCTGATGTTAATTCAGATGCATCTGTAACGGTAGATAGTAAAGCTCCAACTGTATTATTTGATCAATCATCATATCCTGATTCTTCATTAGTTCTTCTAGAATCTGATTTGATTAATGATGTGTTCGTAACGGTGACAATGGTTGATGAGATTGGTATGATTGAAGGCCCGTTAGATGTTGCTTGGGTTATTCTTAGGTCTGGAACTGCGGTAGCTGGTTCTGAGAATACCGGCCAACTAACAATGATTGATGATGGAGAAACTAAGGATGTTTACCAAGGCTATATTGATTTCACTCCTCTTAATGGAATGTCTATCGAACAGGGAGACCAGATTGCTTTCTGGGTCACCTCGACAGATAGAGCAGGTAACGCTGTCACAGGTCTTGGTAGCGAATCAGCACCAAGAATGCCAACGCTCAGAATAATGAAGTTTAATCCTGAATATACTAGAGTGGTGATTAATCCTACCTCTACTCCTATTCTTGGAGATATGTTAACTATGCAGACATTTTGGGGGAATGATGGTAAGAGAGAAGGAACTATCACTGTCGGACTGTATGAATTAAATCCAGAGACAGGACAATGGTCGCCTGCATTGACAACTTTATCAGAAGGGAATACCGAAATTAATTTGGGTGCTCAATCCTCTAGTGTTGTTGCAACATTCCAGTGGGAATCTTGGAAAGAAGGTCAACCGTTATTGGTTTTGATTGTGGAAGATCCAGAGTCTGGTGAAATGGACTGGGATAATGCAAATGGCAATAATATCGACTTATCTGGTATCAATGTTCAACCATTACCTGTAGAAGCGGAATCTAATACCGGTCTCTATATGGTAATCGGTGTTGCTGTAATTGCAGTAGCAGTTGTTGCAATTCTGATAATGCGTAATCGTGGCGATGATGATTATTATTATGACGACGATGAAGAAGAATACGAAGATGGCGACTGGGAATATGAAGAAGAAGATGAGGATTAAGGATTTATAGTTGGGATAAATTCAAACCCCAACTAATCCTTATCTTCATATGATTTCTTACTGTTGTCTTTATAGGCTATTTACTGACCTAATAACTTTTGAGGGAGAAATTCCTTGGATGGGATTGGGATGAACGAAACTAGCGATGCTATAACTGTAGAGGAACTAAAAAATGAAGTTGAAGACCTGAAAGTATTGGTCAATACTCTTCTAACAGTTATAATGGAAGAAGCAGATGGAGTCCAATCAGGAGCAGCCCCCACTATCCCAAATCAACCAAGACGCGGATACTGTATGTAATCAATATTCTACAGGCTCAGGGTCTATTGTTCTCCACATGTAACAACAAGCGACTGTCCTCCAAGGGCTCCATTTTTTCGAAATTTCATCCAACTCTTCTTTAGAGATTTTTTCTCCAGATTTATATGATTTTTCAATTCCTCTAATCATCCCTATGTCCCCTATTGGAAAAACATCGGGCCGAAGAAGCGTAAATATCAAAATCATCTCTGCGGTCCATTTCCCTACGCCTCTTAATTCTACTAATTTTCCAATAATTTCTTCATCGTTCATTTTATCCCAATCAAAATTACTATATTCATTCCAAGATTCCGAGATTCCAATTATATACTCTGTTTTTCTTTGAGATAATCCGCATTTTCTTAAATCTTCAAAGTCAGTAGATAGAATGTTTTCGGGAGTAATCTCTCCAACTTTTTCAGTCAATCTTAACCACACAGTAGAAGCAGCTTTAACGGAGATTTGTTGACCTATTATTGATCTAATTAGTGTAAAGAACATATCACCTCTTGAAATCAATTCCAAATCCTCAAATTTCCCTATTATTTTTGAAAGTATTTTGTCATTATTCGATAGTTCTTTTTTCGCTACTTCCCAGTAGGTAGGTCTATCCCCCAATACTGTCATTGATATCCGTATGACCTCATAGTTCAAGAGAACTACCGTACTCGCATTGTCATGGATTTAGAAAAGATATTGTTTGGTGGAGCAATTGCTGCAACAGTAGTTTTCGTAATTTTGAGTACAACAGGCAATACTGATTTGATTGAAAATGATTCTTGGCCGATTGAAGAAACCTGCCTTGGTAGCCATTCTTCTGATATTAGCCATACACATAGTAGTTTATCGATAATAATTAATGGTAATGAGCAGTATATACCTCAGAATATAGGAATACAGGATTCAAAATGCCCAGATGGAATGAGGGGTATCCATACTCATGATGATTCCGGAAGGCTTCATATTGAAACTCCAAGTCAGATTTCAGCACCTATTGGGGCATTTTTCAATATCTGGGGAGAGGTGTTTAATTCTGATCAGATTCTTGATAATAAGGTAGATTCAGAGCATGAAATTGTGATGTTTGTGAACGGAGAAATTAATCAAGATTTTGCAAATTATTTGATGCTAGATGATGATGTCATTGAGATTCATTACCAGAAAAAATAGTTATCCTTTAATTACAGCAAATGGTTTCATTCTAGCTACCGGTCTGGCTAGACCTGCCTCACATGTCAGTCTTATTACTTCATCAACATCTTTGTAAGCATCTGGGGCTTCTTCTGAAAGAACGTTAGGTGTTTTTGTGTGGACATTAATTCCATTACTTTCAAGTTGCTTCCTTAACTCCGAAGAATTTATTTGATTTCTTGCCGCAGTTCTAGAAAGTTTCCTTCCAGCGCCATGACATGATGATGAAAAAGCGTCATTCCCTCCACTCTCAGGTCCAGATAAAACCCATGAAGCAGTCCCCATGTCTCCTGGAACAAGAACTGGCTGCCCAATTCCTGAGAACTTTCTTGCCAGTTCAGAGTGATCTCCTCCAAGTGATCTTGTAGCGCCTTTTCTATGAACACAGCATTCGCAAGAGACTCCATGGACTTTGTGATTTTCTATTTTTGCTATATTGTGACTAACGTCATATATCACTTTAAGATCACTATCTATCCTAATTTCATCTCTCAGAATGTTCCTTAATCTTTGAGTAAGGGTTGAACGGTTTGCAAATGCGAAGTTTCCTGCAGCAGACATAGAATCAAAATATTGCTGTCCCTCTTTACTGAATATAGGTGCGGCAGCTAATTGCCTGTCTGGTATCTCCATATTCCACTTCTCAGCATACCATGATTTTTCTTTTTTTGAGTAGTGTTGTTCAATATTCGACACATGATCCGAGCAAACCTGATGCCCTAAACCTCTAGATCCAGTGTGTATCATTGCGGTGACCTGTCCTTCACGGATTCCAAATGCCTTGGCCGCTTTTTCGTCAACAATCCTATCGACAACTTGTAATTCCAAGAAGTGATTTCCTGAACCCAATGTCCCCATTGATTTACTCCCTCTCTTTTTTGCTCTTTCACCTAAATTTCTTTCGTTAGTTTCTAGAACTCCATTTGATTCAATAAACTCTAGATCTCTGGATTCTCCCCAGCCCATTTCAATTGCTGCGTTTGCTCCCTCTGAAAGTACCATGTCAATTTCTGTAGAGTCTAATATTACTCCGCCCTTACTAGTCGCTCCAGCAGGGATTGAATCTGCTAATTTTCTAGCTAAAGACTTAGGATTAATGTCTTGATATTCTATGTCAAGGGCACATAATCGGACACCACAATTGATATCGAATCCAACACCACCTGGAGAAATTGCTCCTCCTTCATTACCCGAATTAATATCTGTCGCAACAACTCCTCCTATTGGGAAACCATATCCAAAATGCCAATCAGCCATTGCCCAAGCATTCCCTACAATCCCATCCAATGAAGCGGTGTTGACTAACTGATTCGGAGACCTATCATCAGAATGTTCTCCTAAATGTTCTAGGTCTGCGACCATTATGGCATCTGTTTTCATCGAACCATGTTTACTAATGCGTATTCTTCCGGGACTATCAGGTTGTAAATGTTCTCTCCACTCTCCTGACATAGACCACCGAATTAGCGCATACATTTCAATAACTCGGACAGGTCTTTCAACAATTGTATTAAAGTTAGTTCAACTATTCCGAGACATGTTAGGCAGTGCATGAGATGGTGTTTGGAGAAGTTCATATTCCGTTTTGGGAAGAATCAGGGCACTCTAGGAGGACCTGTTCAGTAACAGGTCTTTACTTCTGGACTCGAGATAAAAACAGAAGAACATCAGGAGATACACATGAAGACCCATACACATTTATTGGTAGTCCAATAATTGCTGGTTTCCCAATGAGAGGTAAAGAACTTAAAGACTCAATGAGGTCATCTTTTCTAAATTATTTTTCTGAAAATAACCATTCTAAAATAGACCCCTATCCAGTTATAGCACGATGGAGGGACGATATACACCTTACTATAGCAAGCATTGCAGATTTTCAACCTCATGTAACTAGCGGGCAGGTCCCTCCTCCTGCAAATCCCTTGTGTATTTCTCAACCCTGTATAAGATTGACCGATGTTGCAGCAGTAGGGCGTTCGGGTAGGCACTTGACAACTTTCGAAATGATGGCTCATCATTCCTTCAATAGGCCTAATGATGGAGAGGTAATATATTGGATTGATCAATGCGTCCGTTTTTGTGATGATATGCTAGTAAATACATTCGGAATTAGTCCTTTAGAGATAACTTATGTTGAGAATCCTTGGTCAGGTGGTGGTAATGCCGGAGCAGCACTTGAAGTAATAGTTGGAGGTCTAGAATTGGCCACTCTTGTCTTCATGAATTTAGAAGAACATGATGATGGAGATATTGTGATTAAAGGTTTGCGTTATCGAGAGATGGACTTACAAATAATAGACACTGGTTATGGACTAGAAAGGTTTTGTTGGGCCGCAGCAGGAACTCCAACAATTTATGAAGCAATATATCCTGAATCTGTTTCTTGGTTAAAAGAAACTATTGGTTTTGAATCAATGGTTAATGATTTAAATTTGAATGTAGATACGACTGCATTATTATCCGAATTATCTAGGCTAGCAGGAATATTAAATATTGACGTAGGCACTGATGTTGATTCACTTTATAGTAGATTGATAGAGAGGTTGAATGCTCAGAAAATTAAGATTTCAGTTTCCGATTTGAAACGCCTTACAGAGCCTTTATCTGCCATTTATGCAATCCCTGATCATATGCACGCGTTGTGTAACATGTTAGGGGATGGGCTGATACCCAGTAACACAAAGGCTGGATATCTAGCAAGAATGCTTGCCAGAAGAGTGTGCCGAATGAAATCCGATTTAAATCTAAATGTGACTTTAGCCGAGCTCGGAAAGCACCACATAGAAAAACATCTAGACTTGACAAACTTCACCCAAAATGAAAAAGGTATACTTTTATTGCTTGAGTTGGAAGAATCTCGCTATTATGAAATGTTAAGAAAAGGCCAATCTGCTGTTAAAACTGCTTTACAAAGTATTCCAAAGAGTGCAACCGAAGTGCCAGATTCAATTTTATTCAGATTATCCGAAGAAAGAGGACTTAATCCTGATATGGTGATGGCGATTTCTTATGATCTGGGTTGGGAGAAACTATCGGTTAGAGTTGGATTTTCAGCAGATATGGCAGATAGAAATGCTAGATTAACTAAAGACGCTGC
>CEVW01038214.1_pt1 | contig 11617 bp, 10 predicted proteins | sample 427061 | NCBI WGS metagenome assembly CEVW01 (sample SAMEA2623774, study PRJEB7988) | marine metagenome | biome: marine biome (ENVO:00000447); feature: surface water layer (ENVO:00002042); material: "saline water (ENVO:00002010), including plankton (ENVO:xxxxxxxx)" | depth 5 m
CCCTCCAAGAGGGAGACTGCACGCATGCCAGTCTCAAATGAGTCAAGACCTACAAGCGTGAAGGTTCGTTCGATTTCATCAGCATCAGCAACTGAGCCGAGTGGCATTTCAATGAGCATTTCATACTTGGCGCCGTTCGTTTCTGCCCAATCCACAATGGGTTGTTCACCATCTGGCATAATGTAGACTTGCGCATCCCAAGTTTGGTCATCCTCAAGAGCGCCGACCATTGTGTCTTGCAAACCAACTGACATCATTTGAATTGAACCAAACAGCATGAGAGATATACCGACGGCAACAAAAGTCATGGTCAGTCGAACGGGTTTTCGAACGCTTGAACGAATGGAGAGGCCAAGCGTTGTTGGCATCCATGAAGTGAGTTTTCGCAGCAGGTTTGACCCCACTCGCATCTCGTTCTGACCGCTTAACACGGCAAGAGGATCCAGACGGCTTGCCTTCCATGCAGGGAAAGCACCCGAGAGGAACACGACAAGCATGGTCGAGCCGATGACGGATGTAACAACAGAAGTTGGAACGGAACGTTCCACAATTGGGACACCAACCAATTCTTGGTAAAAGTCCAACATCCCATTCATGCCACTTGGTCCTGCCAACGCACCAAGAGCGCAACCGGCTCCGCCAATCATCAATGGAGCGATGAGGTAGCCAATCATGAGCGATGAGCGCTTGACCCCTAATGTTCGCAGCACTGCAATTTCTTTGGCTTGACTTTGAACCAAGCGTTGAAGACTGAGAACAATGGTGATAGCGGCAATTGAAGCGATCATGACGGTGAATGGGACGGTGGTTCGCTTGGTTCCTTCCAGATCCTGTCGCATGACTTCGACGGGTTCGTTTTGCCCCCGATCACGAACACGGGCGTCCAAGGCTGCTTCGCCAAGAGCCGTGTCGACAAGTGCCTTCACATCATCAATCTCATCGCCCTCATCTTCGCTGGTATCGGGTAAATCAAACGATGGTGTACCTTCAACATCCAACAGAATCATGTTGCTGGCACCAAGGACTTCACCAGTGAGACGAGCCATTCCAGCATCGGAAAGGTAGCCCACGACGTATTGACCTGGCTCGGATGGGAACAATTCACCTTCAGGCGCAAAGAGGACGTGAAGTGGATGATACCCCGTACCCACAATCGTGAATTCAGCAGTTGCGTTTCCCGCTCCGATGCTTACCGTATCGCCAAGGCTCAGTTCAAGAGCTTCTGTGACGTGAGCATCGATGACAATTTCATCAGCAGCAACGGCGGTTCTGCCTTCAGAATGACCCTCTGGCATCCACACGCGGTCGGCGTTGGCACCCTCAGCGATGCCGTGCCATAGGGAGTTGATGATGTGCTGGCCGGTATCGTTGGTGTGGAACATCGCGCCTTGTGTCACTGTTCGACCCTCGCAAGAATCAAGCGATTGAGCAACGGAGGAAGAATCCCACGCAGTTTCCAGCGCCGTACAGAATGTATTGACCTCTTCTGGCGTCCAAAGAGCACTGCGGTTGTCGATCCACACATCTGCAAGATTCGCACCGTTTTCATCATCAGCTTGCATGGTATCGTACATGCCACCGAGGTTGTGAGCATAGCCCCCAAAGGTAATGCCTGCAAAGACGCCGACAAACACCATCAACACCACGGCCAAAAGTCGTAATTTGGTTCGCCATAGGCTTCGAGCCAAGCGCTTGTTCAAGAGAGCAGACATGGTTAACCCTCACTCCGAAGAATCGTTGTTCGTTTGTTCGTCCGAAACAATTTTTCCACTGTCAATTCGAATAACTCTCGTTGCATACTTGACTAAGCCTTCGTCGTGGGTGACGAATACTGAGGTGATGTTTTCTTGCTTGCATGCACTCACCAAGGCCTCCATGACTTTGTTTGAAGTCTCGGTATCAAGATTACCTGTGAGTTCATCGCCGAGCAAAAGGGTTGGCCGCTTTGCAATGCTTCGAGCAATGGCCACTCGTTGCTGCTGGCCTCCGCTGATTTCACCAGGGAAACGGTCGACTTCAGCTTCTAGGCCGACGAGTTTCAACAATTCTTTGGCTCGATCTGGGTCTTTTTTACCAGCCAATTCTTGGATCAGGAGAATGTTCTCAAGAACGGTAAGGTCTTGCAAGAGATTGAAAAATTGGAACACATAGCCAATATTTTCTCTTCGAAAAGAGGTCATTTTCTCTGAATTGTTTCGTGGGACTGCATCCAATCCCTCCTTTTGACTGGACATGAAGGTGTAGGCACCACCAGTTGGACTGTCAAGGGCTGAAAGGCAATTGAGAAGCGTAGTTTTTCCAGAACCAGAGGGGCCCAGAAGAATGACACGTTCGCCTTCGTGGATTTCGAAACTCACGCCATCAAGCGCTTTGACAACGCCAGCAGGGGTGTCATAATGTCGTTCTAGGTTTTCCATTTCCAATAATTTGTTCATTTATTTCACCTTCTCTTTTCAAACAATGTTCTGAACATCTGTATGAATTTGTCGAGCACTTCTTGCTTATTCAATCGACCCTCTTGGAATTCTCGAAACAGCCAAATTTCAAACTCGCTTGACATTCGAATGAGAACCGTAAGAGGCACATCACTTCGTATTGCTGCGAGGTTTACTCCATGCTCGAGAATGTTCATCAAAGCGCCATATTCACTCAGCCCCTCAATCTCAGCGTTCAATTTGCCTACGATCGGGTGGCTGGGGCCAAGTGTTGTGAGTTGACGCGCAAGAGACATCAGAAGTGGGTGCTGAAGAGTATCCGTCCATTGCTTTACACAGAATTCATCCAATGCCTGCCAATATTGTTGTTCGTTTGAGATTTGAGAAAAGGCGAGTGCTTCTGATGTGAAAGAGGTCAGAATTTGGGAACTTCGGGCTTCATCGATGAAACACGTGATGAACAGATCTTCTTTGTTTTCGAAGTAATAATACATCGAACCTTTTGAAATTCCAATTCTGGAGATGATTTTGTTGTATGAGGCATCATCGTAGCCAAGGGCGGCGAATTCCTGCTTTGAAACCTCAAGAATCCTCGTTTTCAGGGATTCATCAATGGATTCATAGCGAGCAAGAGGCATTCGACCAGTTGGTCCGACCGGCTGGTCGAATATAATATTAGCGAGGCACTAAACGGCCATTTAACAGAAAAAACGAAGATAAAATTGCATTGAGGCAGAAGGCAAGCAGATATACGAGGCCTTACGTCACTACAACGATGAGAGAAATTCATCTGCGTTGGACGGCTGAAACGGTAGCCAATTCAGAATATGCGCCAATCGCAAAAATCGCTCATTCGCTTGAGGTTGTTGGCCACCTTGACATTGGCGAAGATGGAATTCGCCAGCTGATCCATGCTACATTTTGCGACGGATGCGGCCCTGACGACCTCAATGATGTTCCGTTTCTCAAGGTCGAAAGTGTGCTTGGCGTCGGTGATGGTGGACACATTGTGGTGTGGAATTCACATCCATTGTCGATTGCTGCGATCAAATTCGCCAATATTCACATTCTTCCCCCTTACACGTACGGTGGCGAAGGGATTTCCATCAAGGTTCGAGGGGTGCCAAGCGGAATCTCCAAATTTTTGAAAATTGCACGAAAACTCCTGCCTCCTGATGTGATCAAGGTTGTTGAAATGGAAAGCAACAAGAGCATCATCGAGACACTCCTTACAGAACGTCAAATCGAATGTATGAAACTGGCGGTCGCCTCAGGATACTACGAGCACCCTAAGAAAATCAATTTGCGAGAACTCGCTGAATTGATGGATACCCCCCGGTCAACGCTTCAGGAGCACCTCAGCAGAGCCGAAATAGCCCTCATGCACTGGGGATCTGACCAAACAGAGTGAACTTCGCTGGGTGCGAAACCTTGAGAATAGGGACGAAGTGGACAAAGCATGAACAAGACGGACCGGCTCAACCAATTGCTGCCCAACGGCCGAGGCGTCTGGATTCCAATCGACCACGGAGCGTCTGATTTCCCGATTCCAGGTCTGACAGATACAGAGGGCGTCATCAAGTCCTTGGTGGCTGCTGGAGTTGACGGCATCGTTGCCCAGAAAGGGGTTGTAAGCCATTACCAGCACCTCTGCGAAGGCTCAGGAACTTCGATGGTGATTCATTTCTCTGTTTCAACTCGTCATGCAGGCCCTGATGCAGCAAACAAAGTCATTGTTGGTCATGCTGACGAAGTGATCCCAAGAGGCGGAGTAGGCGTTTCATGCCAAGTCAACATGGGCAGCCCAAACGAGGCTGCGATGATTGAACGGATGGGACAACTCAGTAGGGAAGCTCTTCACCATGAATTACCAATGTTTGGCATGGTTTACGCACGTGGTGAACACCTCAATCCAATCGAAGGCGATCAAACTGAGTGCAATGCCCATGCTGTTCGCCTTGCTTTCGAACTTGGTTGTGATGCTGCTAAGACTGTCTGGACAGGCGATGCAGAGTCATTCAGTGCAATCGCTTCTGCAGCACCAATCCCCGTCCTCGTTGCAGGTGGGCCATCAACTGGGGACAGTCGAGGGATCCTCACCATGGTTCAGCAAGCCCTCGATGCAGGGGCATCCGGAGTTTGCATGGGGAGGCAAGTCTTTGCCCACCCGCATGTGGAGCGCATTGCGAGAGCCCTTGTGATGCTGGTTCACCAAAACGCATCAGTCGATGAAGCAATGGATGCTTGCAATCTGTGAGGTCAAAGCATGGAAATCTGGTTGAATACACAGGCCTCAAAGAGAGGAAGTGAGTTGCTTCCAGAAGGAATTGATGCTGTGATTGACGGCGTTAATGGGAGAATTGAAGCAAATAAATTGTTCATCAACGATACGTTGGCAGGAGCTGTTGTGCACATCGATGGAAAGGAAAGCCAAGAAAAGGCAAAGGCTCTGATCGGTAGTGTAAATTGGCTCGTTCTCTCCTTTGAATCATGGTCAATGATTCCGCTTGAAAACCTCATTGCAGCAAACGAAGGCGCGCCGACACGAATTGCCGCCCAACTCACAACCGTCGCTCAAATTCAAGGTGCTGCATTCGCTCTTGAGCAGGGAGTGGACGCTGTTGTCATCGCTGATGAGGCTCCAATGATCGAGTCTGCAATGATTGCAAAAGCCCAACGATTGGAGCGTAGTGAATCTTCAACGGCAGAGCCTGAAGATTCCTCAACTGTGATCAATCTTGAATCTTTGAACATCACATCTGTTGAAGAGGGTGGAATCGGTGAACGCTATTGCATCGATTTCACATCGTTGCTCAATGTTGGTGAAGGCATGCTTGTTGGATCGAATGCCTCGAGTTTCATGTTGGTTCATGGCGAAACAATACCATCGGAATTTGTCCCCTCTCGACCGTTTAGAGTCAATGCGGGCTCACCTCAGTCATATGCACTGATGGCGGATGGAACAACCAAATATTTGGCAGAATTACAATCTGGAGATTCCGTGTCAATCGCAGGTAAAGATGGTAGAATGCGTCAAGCAGTGATTGGAAGATTGAAGGTTGAGCAACGCCCGCTTTTATTATTCAGATGGATGAATGAAAACGATAAAGAGGGGCACATGTTCTTACAACAAGCGGAGACAGTCCGAGCAGTCGATACATTGGGGAAGCCTTTGTCGGTCACATCATTGGTGCCTGGCGATAGAATTCTTGGATGGAGCGATGTCGGTGCACGCCACATTGGCGTGACTATTTCGAGCGTTGTCTCTGAGAGGTGAGCAGGTGGCGGTACTTGGAAGCGGCAAGGCACATGGCGCCTGCAGTCTCCTACATGCTGCAGGCCTAGGGTATGGAGCCAGTATGGCTCTGGATTTGCCAGTCGCTGTCCGTTTGCTTGACGCACCCAGCAAGCGAGAACTTGATGATCCCGATGGCCTTCTCGACGGCGTACTGGAGGCTTGGGTTGAGGGTGGATATGCACTTCCAGAAGGAAAAACCTTGGAAGACCTGCACTGGGCTGTCGCGTCAAAAATACCTCCGCGCCAGGGACTAAAATCAAGCGCAGCAACATCAATAGCTGCTCTTCGTGCACTATGCGCTGCGACTTCGACCGATTTGAGCGATGCTGAAATCGTTGGATTATCCGTTCAAGCACAAATCAAGGCAGGTGTAACATTAACAGGTTCTGTCGACGATGCTTGGGCTTGTGCTACACCTGGATGGAAACTCATCGACCCTCAGGCAGAAAGCATCGAAGAAGGCGTCCTTTTGGAGAGCAGTGGCCCTAACTCAGATGATTGGTATGTGCTTGTCATCTGTCGTGGGGATCGAACACAAAAACCTGAAATCGAAGATTTTGTTCCACATCAAAATGCCTTCCAAAAGGCCCTTGGTGCCCTTCAAGAGGGAAGAGAACTTGTGGCCCTCACTTGGAATGGACGAGCAATGCTTGGCGTCCTAGGCGACGTGCATGGAAGAAAAATCACCAACGATTCGCTGTTAAACGGAGCACGTGCTGCAGGGATCTCTGGTTCTGGGTCTGCGCTTGTCGTTGTCGCTCCAAAGGTGAGTAAGCCAACGTGTGAGCGATTGAAGCAATTTTTTGAAACCCGCGTGAAGGGAGTGAACGTTGTAGAAACCTCATTCCTCAACAGCGAAGCGACCGAATGAATGGATTCATTCCAGCACGCACCTTCTTGAAGGAAGCGCCATTGGTTCAATTGAGCCTCATGCAAATGCAGCTGGGAGAGCACCTCCGTTTGACCCTGTTTGGGACAAGCCATGGACCCAGAGTCGGTGCTGTTCTCGAAGGTGTGCCCGAGGGGATGATCGTCGATCACAATCGAATTGCTGAAGCGATGGCAACGCGAAGACCCGGAGGGCGCTACGCAAGCAAAAGGAATGAGGAAGACCGCGTTGAGTTGAGGTCTGGGGTCCTCGATGGGAAAACGACTGGGGATTCGATTGAACTCTCCATTAACAACCAAGATGCGAAATCAAAAGATTACAGTTTCCTCCCTCATCACCCACGACCTGGTCATCAGGACATGGTCATGCACAAGCGAACAAATGGTGAAGCGGACCTTCGCGGCGGTGGCACCTCATCCGCCCGCCTAACTGCGCCGATTGTTGCTGCAGCAGCCTTTGTTTCACCCTTGATCGCCCCACTTGGCATCACTGCCGAAGCCCATGTTGGGGCCATCGGGCCAGTCGAAGCGGGTGAAATGGAGAAGCAACCACCTCGCTGGGCTAATGATGCATGCAAAGAGATGCGTTGCAGAGATCCAACGGCTGCAGAGGCCATGGTCGAAATTGTTGAATCCCATAGGATGAGTCTCAATTCGATTGGAAGTCGAGTCGATCTCACCATTAAAGGAACACCACTCGGTCTTGGAGAGCCTTGGTTTGATGGCATTGAACCTGCCATGGCTCGAGCGATGATGTCCATTCCTGCTGCACGCGGGGTTACCTTCGGCCGTGGTTTTCAAGTTGTCAACATGACTGGTTTGGACCATAATGACGCATGGGGCGGTACCCCAGAAGAGCCAATGCCTTTGGGCGAACAACCTGATGGGGTGTTGGCTGGCCTCTCAACCACCGCACCAATACGCTGCTCAGTGGCTTTCAAACCTCCATCCAGCATCGCTTCACAGCAGGTCACACTCAATCTTGAAAGCGGAAAAATGGAACCACTGACTGTGAAAGGACGTCATGATCCGGTCTTGGGCCCAAGGGCAGTAGCGGTTGTCGAGGCTATGGCTATTCTTGTGCTCACTGATTTGGCTCTGCGCGGGGGATTCATCGATGAATGAAGCGATAACTGTGCACAAATTTGGCGGATCATGTTTGCGTGATTCATCCGACCTTGATCGGATTGCCGAAGTTGTTGGCGAATGGAATGGACGTACCATGGTCGTTGTTTCCGCCCTCTGGGGGACAACGGATCGACTGATGCGAGCCAGCATGGAACCGCGCTACGCGAGTCGTCTAGTGAACGACTTGTCGAGTCAACATCTTCGATTTGCCCCCGGCTTGCTCAACAGTGAGATTGGGCCTTTATTCAAGAAAGTCTTGAATGGCATTGAACAATCATTGGTTGAATTAGCAAGCACACCCACGAATCCAGTTGCGATCAACAGATTGCTTGCTGCAGGTGAGCGCCTTTCAGCACTCGTTGTTGCGCATCGCCTCAAGCAATATGGAATCGATGCACATCCAGTTGGGGCAGAGGACATAGGCCTCAGATTGAACGGCATCAACAGAGCACCTACAGTCGACCTTGAGGCGTCAATGAACCTCCTCGATCGAACTTCTTTGTACGGCACACCGGTCATCACTGGTTGGTTTGGCGAAGGTAAGGATGGTCAACTGGCACTGCTTAGCCGAGGTGGCTCAGATCACACTGCCACATCTATTGCAAGGCTGGTTGATGCCAACAAAGTCATTCTATGGAAGGATGTATGCGGCATCATGCCGCTGAATCCACGATGGGGCATCGAAACAGAACCCCTTGCTTACCTTGGCTATGGAGAAGCTTTGGAGCTGTCTCGCCTTGACACTCCAATTCTCCACCCAGCCACTGTAGAACCTCTGATTGACACAGGCATTCCCCTCGAGGTCCGCCACTTACACGGCAGCATGGATACCAATTCTTCAACAGTCGTTGGCCCAGATTTGTACCAAGAAAACACCATCAAAGCCATTGGTTGTATGCCAAGTGTGGCCTCCATTCGCTGTCAAAGCAAATCCTTGGAACAACAAAGCCGCCGACTTGGAGAAGTTCTCGTACAATTTGATCAAGAAGGGATTGCATGTTGGCATTTGGACTCCCAGCCTGGAGATATTCGTTGGATTGTGTCCCAACATGATTCCAGCAAAGCAAAGCGTTTGATTGAAGATCAATTTGGCCAAGCTTCACAGGAAAGCCATACTGCTCTTCTTTCCCTTGTAGGAAACCGTGAGAAGGCTCAGGAAGTCCTCGATGCACGGGGTGCTGAAGCACTTGGTGTTGAGATTCTATCCGACACAGGTCATGCTGTGCGTTTACTTGCGCAAACGAAAGACATGGGTCAACTGCTGCATGAGTTAAGTCGACAATGCAACGTAGAACACGTTGTCAAAACAAGAGACTGAATCACTCTGCTCGCTTCTCTCGGAAGTTTTGCAGGTGGGTTGGAAGGTTCAATGCGAACAAGCCGCCGACCACCAAGAAGACAAAGAAGGTCCCAAGGGCAACTCCATAGACTGAAATGAGCTCAACAGACTCTTCCATGCGCAGTGCGGTATCTTTGGAGAAAATACCCACAAAGAATGGGAGAATCGTGTTTGCCGACAACACGACTGTTGCAAGACCAACTGCAATAATTGGGTTGATAATGAGTGAACGGTGGTACTTACCAACGATCTTTTGCGGGTTCATCACGTAAACTTCGTTGGTTCGAATGCTGGTGTCGAGCATCGAGTATCGAAGAACACCATTGCTAAGTTCGAAGTACATAATCAACAAGACAGCATAGACGACGACAAGGCCAGAAAGCAACAACGGCTTGTCCTGCAGTGCAAACAAATCATTGGAAAGAGTGACCTTTGAAGAAGCAAACCTCAAAATTGCGAGAATGAACATTAAGTTGCTCACGAGGGTAAATCTTCCATCACGTTGGAATGTGCCCCAGAAGCCAGTCCCGGTTGCTGCTACAATAAGTGCCAATTGAAGCACAGTAGCAATACCAAGGCTTCCAGTGATCATGTACCAAATGGTACCTTCTGGTGGCGAAATCAAGTACGTCAGCATAGCAAGTGCGACAAGGACTCCATACACACAAAGTTGCAAGGTTTGAACCCACTTTGCTGGAGGTAAGAACTTTGTTTTTGGAACGAGAGGTCCGCCAAGGAGGCTTTCAATGAATGTTGGAATTTCCACGGTTGGAATTGCATCCTTTGGAATGTCGCTCCCTGCACCAATTTGACCTGCTGCCTTCTTTCGGGAAGGAGCTGATGAACGTACGGTCTTTCCATCGTAAAGGTGGGCAGTATCGCTGGATGGCTTGCTTACTGTCATCGTTTCACCTCAGAATCCTCGTGCCCCTGCGAGGGCGGTTGAAAGGAGCATATCGGGCTCCCAATCCATGATATTGACGCCGAGTCCACGCAATTCACTGATGAGTACGTCTCGCTCGGTTTTCATGACTTCATATCCAGTACGGTCAATTCGTCGTGCATCAAACTCGAATTCGAGGGATGATGGTGTGAGAACCGTCACATCGAAATCACGTGCTCGGAAGTCGCGGAGTGCGTTGACGATGGTTGGATCGTCTTCAAGATTGGAAAGGAAGATGATTGGGCTTCCTTTGTTGATGTGTGGCAAAATACGGTTCACGACCACTTGCAGTGGAATGTTGCCTCGTGCAACAGCACCAGCAAGTTTCGTCAGAATCACATAGAGTTGCTTCTTTCCAGTGTCACGGTCAACGCTGACAACTTCATCGCCATACACGATGACACCGACGCTGTCACGGCGGCCAAGGAAGTACTTGGTCAGCGATGCAGCCGCACGTGTCGAGTACACCAATGCATTTCGAGACACTGGTCCAGTTTCTGCAACTGAACGTGAATCCACGATAATGATGATGTCGGAAACAGCGTCACGCTCACGTTCGTTGACCATGAGTTTTCCAGATCGTGCGTATGCCGACCAGTTGATGGCACGGAATGAATCGCCTTCGAAATACTCACGTAGTGAGTAAAATTCAGACCCAGGACCTGGTTGACGGATGTTGACCGCACCGGTGAAAATTTTCGGAACACGCGATTTGACAAAGGTCTCTTTGAGATCTTCCATCTTCGGGAACACAAGGAAATCATTGTAGACATGCAATTCCTTTTCCTTGTGGAACAGACCGAATGGGTCTTGAATCCTGACAGCCACAGGACCCACGCTGTAGAAGCCTCGGAGAGGGCATTCAACTGTGTATTCGATGAGGGTTTCACGGCGAGGCCCGAGTTCCATCAAGATGTAATTTGCACCATCTTTGATGCGCATCACTTCAGGAACACGGTCGCGTACTTCCAAGATCTTGGCCAATGACGAATGATTTTGCATCCGTAATGTGATGTTTAACTCACCATCTTCGAAGATTCGAGCGCTCGAGAGTTTACGCATGGCAGTAACACTACCAAGGGCGACACCCTCTTCGCCAGTCCATTCTTCTGCACGACGGCCGCTGGATGCGACGTCTGCGTGGCCACCGAACAAGGCAGCCCAGGTAAGGAAAACGAAGATAACAACCGCAATTGTAACCAGTTGGGAGTTTCGCAAGGTCAACCCAAGCAAATACATGGCAACAGCCAAACTTCCCAGCATAGCAGATTTACGGCTCCACATCAATCATCACCTCAATTCAAGTAACGTTGGTCAACTCAAACGGTTGGCACAGGAACTTCTCGTAGGATTGCTTGAATCACTTCACCAGCTTCAAGACCCTTGATTTGATGTTCGGGTTTGAGGATGATTCTGTGCGCAATAGCAAGTTCAGAGACAGCCTTGATGTCGTCAGGCGTGACAAAGTCACGTCCACGAAGGGCTGCTGCTGCACGAGAGGTCTTGAGCAAAGCTTGGGAACCACGAGGCGAAGCACCGACAAGAACACGAGGGTCCTCACGGGTTCGGGACACGATTTCAACCAT
>CEVW01017230.1_pt1 | contig 11587 bp, 9 predicted proteins | sample 427061 | NCBI WGS metagenome assembly CEVW01 (sample SAMEA2623774, study PRJEB7988) | marine metagenome | biome: marine biome (ENVO:00000447); feature: surface water layer (ENVO:00002042); material: "saline water (ENVO:00002010), including plankton (ENVO:xxxxxxxx)" | depth 5 m
GGAAGCGACTGGTGAAATAAATGTCGCTGTGGAGCAATGGCAAGTAGATCAGTTGCTTGAAAGCACTGAAATAGCCAAAGGTCTTGGCGAAAACGTTGAATTTCTTGACGCTGAAGCGGTAAAGAAAGAAGTTAACTCCCCTACTTATCTTGCGGGGTTATGGCATCGAGATAGCACGATGATGCTTGATCCTGCCAAATTAGTTTTTGGGTTACGAGATGCAGTGACTTCTCTCGGGGTAAATGTCTTTGAGCGTTCTCCTGTAGTTGACCTAGCAAAAGATGGAAACAAAATAATAATTTCAACAAACGCAGGGAAGGTTTCAGCGGATCGAGTTGTCATCGCCACTAATGCTTTTAACCCAGTTCTAAAGAAAATACGTCGGTACGTGATTCCGGTCTATGACCATGTTCTTGTTTCTGAACCTCTTTCTGGACCTCAATTAAGTTCTTTGAATTGGTTAAACCGGCAGGGAATTGGTGATAGCGGAAATCAATTTCATTATTATCGTCTCACTCGGGAGAATCGTATTCTTTGGGGAGGGTATGACGCTCATTACCATTTCGGGAATCGTATGGGTCCTGAAGTTGAGAGTAATGATCAGACTTGTGATCTTCTGGCAGGACATTTTTTTGAAACTTTTCCTCAACTTGAAGGGCTTTCTTTTACTCATAAGTGGAGCGGACCCATCGGCACTACCACTAGATTTTCTTGTTCTTGGGGGTCAAGTCATGACGGGCAAGTTTCATGGGCAGTTGGCTATACCGGCTTAGGGGTTGGGGCTAGTAGATTTGGCGCTCAAGTCGCTCTAGATCTTGTTGATGGAGTTGATACTGAACGAGTTGAACTGGAGATGGTGAGAAAAAATCCTTTTCCTTTCCCACCTGAACCATTTCGATGGCTTGGCGTACAAATTACAAGTTCAATGATGAAGCGATCTGATCGTAATGACGGGCGGAGAGGTTTGTGGCTTAAATTGCTTGATCGATTTGGAATTGGTTTCGACAGTTAAGATTTAGATATGACCGAGGACTATCGAAATCTTTCTTTCTGGCATGATTCATTTCCAGGCGATCTCGCCCCTCGCTCACCTTTACCAGGAGACCAAGACGTTGATATAGCTATTGTTGGCGGGGGTTTCACCGGATTATGGACCGCGTGGCATTTAAGTTCTCTTGACGCATCATTGCGCATAGCAATTGTAGAAAAAGACATAGTCGGGTTTGGTGCTTCAGGTCGAAACGGTGGATGGGCGCTAGGAGAATTTGGTGTAAGTCCAATGGATATAGCTAAAGCTTCTTCAACCGATGCTGCGTTGCGGCAAATGCGCGCTCTTTATAAAGCTGTTGATGATATTGGCCGAATAGCAAAAGATGAAGATATTGATTGCCACTATGCAAAAGGTGGTTCAATAGCTTGGGCTCGTAACCAAGGACAACTTGATCGAATACGTTCTTTTGTGGAAAGCCGCCACCGCCTCGGTTTAACCGAAGAAGAAGTTCGATTCGTCGGACCCGATGAGGCTCGGGCGATCGGAAATGCTACTGATGTGCTGGGGGGTCGTTTTCTTGCACCAGTTGCTGCTTTACACCCAACTCGATTGGTTCGGGGGCTCGCTGATGCTTGTGAACGACGTGGGGTGAGTATCTATGAACAGACTTCCTGTTTATCTATTCGCTCGGGGCAGATTCTTACAACCCATGGTTCTTTACGTGCGGAAGTGATCGTTAGAGCGACAGAGGGTTACACCAGTCAAATACGGCGACACCGGCGGGTCGTAGCCCCGATATATTCTTTGATGTTTGCAACAGAACCAATCCCAGAAGAAATTTGGGAAGAAATCGGTCTTGTGGACCGGCCTACCTTTAGCGATGCCCGATTGATGACTATTTATGGTCAACGTACAGCAGATGGGCGGATAGCTTTTGGTGGACGCGGAGCGCCATATGTCTTTGGTTCAAAACTTAATTCTGCGACTGAACAACTACCTGATGTTCATGAAACAAATATTGCGACTTTAAAGAATTTGTTCCCCATCCTTGCTGACACAAAAATTACACATCGGTGGGGTGGGCCTTTAGGAATTTCTCGAGATTGGTGGCCCTCCGTTTTGTTTGATAAATCTTCGGGGCTTGCTTCTGCTGGGGGTTATGTAGGTGATGGAGTAGCTACTTCAAAATTGTCTGGACAAACCCTTGCCGAGCTAATCATTGGAGAAGAGACCGAGCGAACAGACCTTCCTATTGTTGGGCATAAATCTCGCCGCTGGGCACCTGAACCTTTTCGATGGTTTATGCTCAACGCTGGCCTGCGATTAGCGATTTCTGCAGATAACGCCGAAGCACGAACAGGTGAACTTACTTGGCGCGGTCATGCCATAGAAAGCCTCAGAAAATAACAAATTAAATTTATAGCCCTGAATTTGCTGCTGTACCTGTTTTGAGTTTTCTTTCCATATCAAAGAGGTAGCAAACAACTTCTCGATCATCTCTCTTTTCCCATGACTCTGGAGAGGGGTGTAAAAGTTCATATTCATATCTTGAATCTGCATAAGACAAACCCACAAATGGTTCAAAGGCGTTATAACAAAGTTCAACTGAATCTTCTTCAATAGACATCAGCGGAAAGTCACCTTCTGGTAGTTCAACTACTGCATAGATTTCATTTAAATGCGGTTTTTCGCAGTCAACAATGTCAACATTGCCTATCTCTGCACCTGAAATAACATCAGCAAAGCATTGCCCTACTTCCAAAGAAAGAACATTATTTTGAGAACAACTTGTTGCCAATAAAAGAACACTGAGAAATAAATAAATTTTCTTCACTTTTGTATCGTTTCATTTTCTGCAAGTAGATTCAAACTCCCTATTGGCTGAACTTGGAGCCATGATCTAGTTTGCTTACATGGGTATTGATGTTCTTGCCAACGCTCGTTCACTAGGTCCTTCTCTGGGAGAACGGTCAGGAGAAATCGAGGCTCATGGACGTTTACCAGAAGATGTGGTTTCTGATCTCCAAGAAGCTTCGCTTTTCCGACTATTTGTGCCTGAACGTCTTGGTGGACCAGAACTTGATGTTGAAACCGCTATCACCTCTATCGCTGAGATATCCCGCCATGACGGAGCTTCAGGGTGGTGTGTAATGATTGCCGGGACAACTTCTCTCTTGGCTGGCTTCTTACCCGAACCACATGCTCAGTTGATTTATGGAACTAAAGATTCCTGTACTGGTGGTTTTGCTGCTCCAGTCGGTAAGGCAACTATTACAGATGGAGGGCTTTCGGTAACTGGAACTTGGGAATGGGGTTCAGGCTCTGAGCACTGCACGTGGATTGGTGGTGGAACTCGAATTTACAATACGGATGGGGAACCAGTTAAACGAGATGACGGTTTGTTCGCTCCATTTGTATTTATGGACCCAAGTGATATTGAATTTCTAGATAATTGGAAAGTGACTGGCCTCGCTGGGTCAGGGTCGACGGACTATCGAACTGAATCCGCTTTTGTTCCAGAAGGTAGATGGGTACAAATCACCGATGCTGCTCCGATTCTTGACGGGCCTCAATGGCGATTTCCTTTTTATGGAGTCCTAGCTGCTGGAGTAGCTGCTGTGTCTATCGGATTACTAGACGGGGCTGTTTCCCGTTTTAAAGAAGTAGCTCTTTCAAAAAAGCCTCAAGGTTCAAGTCGTATACTTGCTGAGCGTGCTTCAGGCCAAACAGTTCTTTCTACAGCAGAAGCGACTGCAAGATCTTCAAGGGCGTTTTTGTTGGAAACTCTTGGATCTGCTTGGGAAACAGCACTACAAGGTGATTCTTTAACAATTGAGAATCGACGCAGTATCCGCTTGGCTGCATGCGATGCGGCTCAAAGATGTTGTGATGCTCTTGTAAGTCTTGGCCGTGAAGCAGGCGGCACAGCTGTGTATCTCCGAGAACCGTTACAAAGATTCGTTCGTGATGGGCAAGTTGCTTCAACACATGCAATGGTTGCACAACGTATATATGAGTTAACTGGCCGTTTATCTTTGGATCTAGAAACTGACACTACGTTGTTATGAGGTTGATATATGGACTTTGAATATCTTCACTTTGAATATGACGGAGACGTGCTTGTCGTAACAATTGATAAAGCTGGGGATCCGCTTAACAAAGTTGATGGACAGATGCATCATGAATTAACGCATCTTTTTCCACGTCTTCAGGCTGAAAGAGATGCCAGAGCGGTTCTTCTAACAGGCACTGAGGAAGCGTTTACCGCAGGGGGAGACTTTTCTTGGTTTCCTGAATTAAGTAAGCCCGGAGCGTCATCAGACATCAGGCTTGAAGGCAAATCATTAATTTGGGATCTTCTAGATGTTCATTTACCAATCGTTTCAGCAATAACTGGGCATGCCATTGGGTTGGGTGCAAGCATTGCTTTACTTTGCGATGTTGTTGTCATGTCTGAAACTGCACGACTTGCCGACCCTCATGTTCAAGTTGGAATTGTTGCTGGAGATGGCGGTGTGATCGCTTGGCCTTTAGCAATAGGTCCTATGTTGGCGAAACGTTTCCTTCTTACCGGAGATCCGATATCAGCAGAAGAAGCAGTTCGTGTTGGCTTAGTGGCTGAATCAACACCAGATGCAGAGTCGTGTCGAGAGGCTGGTTTAGCTTGGGCTAAACGTCTTGCTGCGGGAGCGCCTCTGGCCATTCAATATACGAAGCAATCTGTAAACGCTTGGATTAAGCAAACAGCGGGTTCTGCTTTTGATCTTTCTACCGCTCTTGAAACTGCGACTTTTTCTTCAGCTGATCATAAAGAAGCGTTGGCTGCTTTAAATGAAAAAAGGCCACCAGAATTCACAGGTGAATAATAAGGGAAACTTTGATATGGAAGAAGAAAAACTTGGTTTATTAGAGGGCCTGATGACTGCTCGGGCTATGAGGCGCTACAAAGAAAACCCTGTTTCTGAGGAAGATATTTGGACCTGTCTTGCAGCGGCAGTTCAAGCTCCTAGCGGAGGCAATATTCAGCCATATCAGTTCTTGATCGTGCAAGATTCTGACCTGAGACTTGAGTTGGCGAAAATCTACCGTAAAGGATGGGCACGATACGAACCTGCTATCGCTCCGAAAGACTTCCCTAATGACGCCGTTCGTGAAGGGTGGGAACGGAACAATCGTGCCACCGTTCATTTAGCGGAAAACTTGGAGCATGTTCCTGTTCATGTATTGATTCTCATGCCATCAATCGATATGACGGTTTACGACGATGAGGGACCAATGCCAGTCGGTCCAACACATGCTTCGGTATATCCTGCGGTGCAAAATTTTATGCTGGCCGCTAGGTCTTTAGGTCTTGGAACTGCATTAACTACTTTGCATCGAATTTATGAAGATGAAGTTCGAGATCTCTTAAATATTCCTGAACGTTATGAAGTACTCGCTTTAATCCCGCTTGGTCATCCCAAGGGTAAGTGGGGTGTGGCGCCACGGCATAGATCTGCTGACAAGATTACTTCATGGGATTATTTCGGTGAAAAACGAGATCGTGAATAATCAAGATCTACGAATTGGTTTATCAATCCCGCCTTCTGGTTTTAAATCTTATGAAGATGCGTCTATCTACGTTGATTCTGCAATTAACGCCGGACTTGATCATCTGATTACCGCCGATCATGTTTCTTTCCGGGGCGGGCAAGGAATTGATGGGTTGACTTTAGTTTCGTGGTTAGCAGGATTACAGCCTTCTCTTGATGTTTACGTTGGTGTTTACTTACTCGCATTACGGCATCCGGTTGTAGTGGCGCGTCAAATCTCTACCTTGTGTGATCTTTCCCCTGGGAAACTTACTTTTGGAGTCGGAATTGGAGGAGAAGACCGAAATGAAATGAGGGCAGTGGAAATAGATCCTGCTACCCGTGGTAAACGTACCGATGAGGCTTTAAAGATTTTGCGTTCCTTGTTAGGTGGCGAAACCGTGGACTATTCCGGAGAATTTTATTCCGTACCCAGTGTTTCTATTCGACCTACCCCTTCCTCACCTGTCCCTATAACCATTGGTGGACGTTCTGACGCTGCAATTGAGCGAACGGGAAAGCTTGGAGATGGCTGGCTTGCTTCTTGGTGCTCACCAGAAAGATTTCAAAATGGTGTCCTTAAGTCTCAAGACGTTGCTGAAGAGTGTGGAAGAACCGATGTTAAATGGCGTCATGGGTATCAGATTTGGGTTGGTTTCGGGGACTCACCGAAAGAAGGGAAAGAAGTCTTAGGTCCAGCTATGGAACGCTTTTATGGAACTTCTTTTTCATTTTTTGAAAAATATTCTCCTGTCGGATCTCCAAGCGAGATCGCTGACTGGTTGAAACCCTTTATTGAAAGCGGAGCAAAGGATTTAAATATTGCTCCGATTGCTTCTTCACCTAAAGAAACAATTAGTGGTATGGCGGAATTGCGAAAAATACTAGTTTCTTAGTTGTCTACTTTTGGATTACTGGAACAGGACTGCCTATTGGAGGCATGGTTTCAAGCGGGCCTATTACTGTTATTTGATCGTCAGACTCTATAACTAGTTCCTCATGAATCTCCACTGAGATCCCATTTCGAACAACTGCTGCAATCACAGCTCCTTCTAGTAATTCAATGTCGCTGATTTTCTTGTTTATGAGAGCGGAATCAAGACCTTCCGGGAAAATAGTGTGTTGGCGTAACGCTGCTTCAGGTAAGAGAGCTGACTTTACTCCTACTTCATCAATAGCCTTGCCGACTTCCTCGGTGCCGGACCGTAAGTGCTGTGCTAATTCTCCTGCCAGACGAAGTGATCTGCCGGGATTCGTATTTGTTCCGGCAAGAAAAAATAATGCGTTAACTCGTTCACCAGAACCACCCCAAGAAGCCGGGATGCGTGTTCCTTGAGCAGATCGAACAATAACAAGGTAGTCGCTTTCAATATCTTCAAAAAAAGCTACCGGGGTAGCTGTTGAATGTTCTTTAGATGGTTGAATCCATAACGAACCAGTTTCCAAAAACTGCTCTGTTACTTTCTCACTTGACAGCCCGATTTGTTGTGAAAGAACTGTCGCGGCGCGACTCGCCGCCTCAGTTATATCGGCGTTTTCTGGGGCAGATAATACAGAGGCCCGTGCGATTAGTCCGGCATAATCGTCTGCTTCTCTTAAACCATGTCCGGCCATAGCCGCGCTCATTTCTCTATCAAGGCCCCGATCTGCTTCTTTTCCCCATCGTTCAAAAACATGGCGTATCGCACCTGCGCGTTTTGTGCGCCCGGTGGCATAAAAATGGTGCCATGTCCAGGCAACAGCGGTGACTGTAACCACAAAAATTTGAGGAGTGGGTCCTAATTGCCAAATGAGATAAACCGAAATAGCTATTCCGACAAATTGTGTAAACGGGTAGAAGGGGGCACGGAAAGAAGGAGCATATGACTGGATTTGTGAAGCTCTCAAAACTAGTACTGCGAGATTTACTAGGCCAAGTGTTAGCAATACGAAAGAACTAGCTAATTTAGCGATTGCTTCTGCATCAAAAGCTAAAACAACAATCGCGATAGCGCTACCAGTTGAAATTACACCAACTATAGGTGTTCCAAATTTACTGATTTTTCCGATCCCTTTTGGAAGTAAACCATCACGCGCCATCGCCATCGGATAGCGCGCAGCCGCAAGAATGCCTGCATTTACTGCGGAAGCGAATGCTGCAAGTGCAGCGATAACAACAAGTGCTGCGCCGAAGGGTGGCAGAATTGCTTCTGCGGCGGAATGAATTGGGGCAAAATCTGTATGTAATTCTTCAGGTGGTAGTACCGCTACTGCTACGAGAACGCCGAGTGTGTATAAGAGAGTGGCAACAGTTAACGAAGCGGCCATTCCAAGGGGAATGCGTCGAGATGGATCTTCTACTTCTTCCGCCGCACTATCAACTTTTGTTAGTCCGCCATAAGAAACAAAAACAAGTCCAACTACTGCCATTACTCCTGATCCGCCAGTAGTGAAGAAAGGCTCAAGGTTTGAATCAGTAATCCCTTTTGATCCGATTTCAAAAAGTCCATCGACAATAAACCAACCTATTACTGCAATAACAAAGCTGACTAAGACGAGCTGTAAGGAGGCGCTGGCTTTGGAGCCAACAATATTCAGTAATGTAAAAAATGCGATCAAGATCAGTGCAAGATTTTTTGAATTCACATCTACGATCAAAACGAGATATGCACTCATACCAACCATGGCGAAAGCATCTTTTAATACGAGCGATAGCCATGCTCCGAGACCTGCGACAGTTCCAACCGATGGGCCAAGTGCACGTTCTAAGAAATAGTAGGCGCCACCGGCTTTAGGGAGAGCTGTAGAGAGTTCTGAAACGCTAAGCATTGCCGGAACAGCTAGTAAGCCTGCGATGAAGTAGGCAAGTATTGCTGCAGGTCCGGCTTTCGCCGCTGCGATTCCGGGAAGCAAGAAAAGCCCTGATGAAAGCATGGCGCCAGTTGACAGCGCAAATACATGACGGAATGTCAGCGACCGAGTCAGTTTTCCTGATTTATCCGCGGCCATTCACTAACCCTAGAACAGAAATGGTCTCAATGAGAAGCAACCGTCTCTAACTCACGCTTTTAAGAAAATCTGTTAACAGCTCATTGACTTCTTCCGCTGCTTCTTGCTGTATCCAATGACCAACGTCAGGCAGAATCGTTGAACTATGTAATTGGGGAAGAGATTCTTTAAACCCGGCAATCGCAGACGCTCCTAAAATAGTTGGCCCATCTTTTTCTCCTCCAATGAACATTGATGGTTGAAGGATGGGCGCACCATGCCACCCTCTAAAATCAATCCAGTCTCGATCAACATTTCGATATCGATTCAACCCGCCAGTAAAACCGGCTTTATGGAATTCTTCAGCATAAAAATTCAGATCTTCTTCAGTCATCCAACTCAACGGTTCAGATGGGAAAAGAAACCGATCTCCTAAAAGGCTGCCTGGAGCTACAAATCCCATAGATTTTTCTCCGGGTTTTAGTGGAGGGCTATCACCTGAGGCGGAGAAATAGAACCCTTCTAGCCAGCGTTTTGGGTTCAAAGCTATCTCTGCTTCAGCTCGGCCTGGTTCTTGAAAGTATTCGATATAGAACTCTTCGTCTCCTCCAATGAAACGGAATATATCTGTTGGTTTATGTCTGTTTCTTGGAGAAAACGGGACGCTTAGTAATGCCACCGCAGTAAAAACGTCTGGTCTTATTTGAGCGGCAGAAGAAGCAATAGGAGAGCCCCAATCATGACCGACAATTGTGGCAGTTGTCTCGCCAAGTGCCTCAACTACTCCGACGCAGTCACCGGCGAGATCCATCAACCGGTATGCCTCTATCTCTTCTGGTGCTTCAGAGGATCCATAACCACGTACATCTATTGCGGCTACCCGATATCCGGCTTCAGCTAGGGCTGGTAGCTGAAACCGCCATGAATACCATGATTCGGGAAACCCATGAACGAGAAGCACCAGCGGTCCTTCTCCTATTTCTGCGACATGGATGCGGCAATCGTACGCATCAACGTCATGATGTTTCAGATCAGAAATTGTGAACATATTTACCTTTCTCAATAAATCTAACTAAATATAGGGCTATCAAAATCATCAGACCCGCTAATTGAGTCATCATCTTTTTTACGACGTTTTTGTGATTGCGGTTTATACCTAGATTTTTCTCTCCGACTCTTTGGATTTCTTATATAAAGAGAAAGAAGCAGTAGAGACACGAATATGAAGGCAACAATTATGCTGACCAACCCTGCACGCCAACAATCACCTTCTCCGGTGTCCCCTTCACCGCCACCCCCTCGGCGTTCTCTCAAATCAGCAAGCCTGTAATCGGCTTCTTCCTGCGTTATCTCCCCATCAACAAGGGATTTTTGGACGGCATCAACTTTCTCATCGTAATCCAAACATTCCGGATCTAATTTTTGAAGGAACCCTTTTTCCTCTATGTTCCCAATATCCCACCAGACACCAATCCCGCCGCCTATTAAACCAGCGCCGAGAAGTATAAATAACATGACTTTAACTGCACGCGGAGTCTTAGAAACCGAAACTATTTTCATAATGCCACAACCTCTTCTCCCGACGGTTCTCTTTCTGAATCTCCGGCTACTTTGACCTTTGGCTTAAGTAAATTTTCAAATCTTACTTTGAGCCCTTACTTTTTAAATTAAACGCGGAATTAGATATATGCCGCATAAATGTTCTACCTTAACAAGGTGAAGAGTTTCTAAAAATAAACAGGATTGATAATTGTATGCAGGAAAAAATTGTAGCTTTTTTTAAAAACACATTTGAGAGACGTGATGCCCGAATCATTGCCGTGATTATCATCCTTGCGCTTATTGCCGGCATCGTTGTCGCTACTACTAGAGGCGGAAGTTCTGACGAAGCAAATTTTGATGGTTTATCGCCCGTATCAGATTACGTGTTCCAGCCAAATAACGCTTTGGGCCCTGATCCTTTCGGCCCTTCTTTTGCCAACTACACACTTGAGGTACCGACTGAAGACCTTTCTAGTGGAACAGTTAGTTCTGATACTTCAGGCCTATACGGAGGAACTGGGGAAAATTCTTGTGATGTAGAGGCAATGATTGAGTTCCTGATGAACAATCCTGATCGCGCTGCGGCTTGGGCCGGGGTGCAAGGTATTGCTGTTGATGAAATTCCTGACTATTTGCGATCATTAACCGCTGTTGTTCTTCTTGAAAACACTCTGGTCATTAATCATGGTTATTCAGAAGGAGAAGCTGTACCTTTTCTTGCTGTTCTTGAAGCAGGTACCGCTGTACTTGTAGATGACGATGGTATTCCTCGGGTGCGTTGCGCTTGTGGTAACCCTCTTACCCCTCCAGAAGAACCTCCTCCTACTGAAGAAACGACAACTACTGAACCGGAAATTACGACTGAAGAAGTGGATTGTCCAATATTTGACGGTGAGCCACCTTATGGATTTACGTTAGAAACAGATGGCACTTCATATGGATATTGGTCGCTACATACTCCTAGCGGAATATTTGTATGGGACCAAACGTTGCCGGGTTGGCATCCGGTACCGGATGACGGAACCGTTTATGCAACAGAATCTGATATCCCTGGATACGACGAGGAGTGCTGGCCTTGTCCACCATCAACTCCTGGAGGCCGTAGCACTCCTTCTTATGAAACAGATGATGATGGAGGTTACAAATCAAGCTCAGATGTGCTTGAAGAAGAAGGTAAGGAACGAACTGAAAAATACGTTGTCATTAAAGCCGTTAAAAGTTCTTCAGCAACTACCACTACCAAGGATTCAGGCGCAGACGACGACCCAGAAGTTTATGAGCCGAGTTTTGATACTGAAGAAATAGATCCGGAAACAACAGAAGAGTTTGAGCCGGAATATGACGATGAATCTACTTTTGATGGCTGCTTGCCACCATGTATAGATTGGCGATTTGGCGTCGCCTCTATGACTACTCGTGACTACCACTGGATTTGGCCAGGACAATCTTTTGAGTACACCTATCCTGCGGAAGACTCTCCAGATCACTGGAGTTGGGAACACGGAGTTGGTTGGGT
>CEVW01026764.1_pt1 | contig 11586 bp, 8 predicted proteins | sample 427061 | NCBI WGS metagenome assembly CEVW01 (sample SAMEA2623774, study PRJEB7988) | marine metagenome | biome: marine biome (ENVO:00000447); feature: surface water layer (ENVO:00002042); material: "saline water (ENVO:00002010), including plankton (ENVO:xxxxxxxx)" | depth 5 m
CAGGTAAACAGTGGTGACCATGCTTCTACCATCGTCAAGAATAATGCAGCAGATAAGATAGCGAATCACAGAACGAATGATGTTGCCATTGATTTTGGAACCTATACCAATAATTGGAATGGTTATGATGAGAGTGTGACCTTGAATAGCATATTGACTGACACTTCTAACAATGATTTTTCTCCAGGGACATCATCTCCGTTGATTAACGCGGGTGTTACAATTAGTGGAATCACTGATCAGTACACTAACAATGGAAGCGCACCTGATATAGGAGCCTATGAAGATGGAAATTCTAACTGGACTGCTGGACATGATTGGAATCTAAGTTCCACATTTGGAAATAGTTGGGTTCCAATACATGGTGCCAGCATAAATGGTAATTCTGGATTTAGGATGATGAGTAGTCCTGTGTCAGGAGCAGTCATGAGCGATCTATTGGATGAACTATGGATTCAGGGTATGACAGGAGGGGATGTTACGGATGGTAACGCGAATGTGTGGTTATTGAACCTTGCTGGACAAAGCTGGACCGCCGTGTCGAACATTTCCAGTCAATCACTGACTGCAGGACAAGGGTTTCTTGTCTATGTATTTGATGATGTAGACTTTGATGGTAACAGCGATCTTTCCGTAGATCTATTTGTCTCTGGAAATCACAACACCGGTAATGTTTCAGTTAGCAGTATTCCTCAAAATAGTTATTATCTTGCAGGAAATCCATATATCAAGACGATTGACTGGGATGATGTTTCAAAAACGAACCTCTCAACCGTTGTTTCCGTTTGGGATGATGCGACAACGGATTGGAAAACATGGAATGGTTCATCGGGAGACTTGACTAATGGCCTCATTGCTCCGTTTCAAGGTTTTTGGGTACAAGCAAGTGGTGGGACAGGAAGTTTTACGATACAAGCTGATGATATCGCAACGAGCGCTGGATCCTTTCTTGGAAGAACAACGAATGAGGAACAAAGAGGCAGTTTGGTCTTAAGCTTTTCATCAAATGATCAAATCGAAAAAGTTTATCTAACTTTTGAAGAGACCGGACACATAGGTAATGACATTGCAGATGCAAAAAAATTATTACCTCTTCAGGCAACACCGCGACTGGCTGCGATGATCATTTCAGATGAAGTCCCCTTAAAAATAAACAACCTTCCAATCGACCATAGTGGCACCATCTCACTACCTTTAGACATTTTGTCTTTAGATATTGATTCCTCTGGGAATTTTGTTACGCGTGAAAGGGAGGTTGCAATTGGTTATGACAATACTGACTTACCTGCCCATATTTCATATAGCCTTCTAGATAATGAGACAGGAATTGAATTTGATCTATATGATTCATATGAATTGAATCTGCTCACTGATTCAAAAGGTAGTATCGATCTCACTTCAAGTGGACCAGTAGGGCCATATCCCATCATTGGAGAGCCAAGATATATGCTCCTGATTCATTATGGAGTTCTCAACGAAGATGAGAATGAACATTTACCAAGTTCATTTGAATTACATCAAAATTTTCCAAATCCATTCAATCCTATAACAAAAATAAATTATGACATTCCAATTTTGTCAGATATTAAGATCATCATACATGACATAATGGGACATGAGGTTGTTATTCTATTTGATGGTATTAAACCTGCAGGCTATCATACAATGATATGGAATGGAAAAAATAGTCTAGGTCAGATGGTACCATCTGGCATGTACTTTTATTCGATTCGATCAAAAGCTTACAATCATTCAAAAAAAATGATCTTCATAAAATAAGAGCAACAATCGGTTGACAATCCATTTAATATTCATGGACTATTGTTATAATTTTTAATATGAGAAAATTGACTATATCATTGATATTATCATCTTTAATGGGGCAATATGATTATTCTTTAGAAGACATAAACCCATCATCGGACTATCATGGAACCAATGTAGGGACATCCTTTTTTGAAGGGAAGGTCACCCTACATTATTTTGGACATTTTAATTGAAGCATATGTACTTCCCGGTTCGGGCAGTTGAACGATATATACGATGAATTAAAAGGTCAAGATCTTCCGATCGAGCTTGTTGGGATTGGGAAGGATTCTCACATATCCTATTCAGACAATTGGACCAGTGGTAATCATGCGCCAGTATGTTCTGATGAATCACCATTCTCCACATGGTCCAGCTGGGGTGCCTCTCAAAGAGACTTATTTGTTCTTGATATAGAGGGCAATATCGCTCTTCATCAGAATATTTCTTCTGGCATTCCAGATGGATTTGAAGATCTAATTTTAGACTTATTGGATCCTGCAATTTCATTATGCGAGCTAGGAACTGTTTATGTTAGTGAAGTAAGTAATGCTAGTGAGTCAGAAAGCTATATTGAAATATATAATTCTGGGAGTGTAGACTGTTCGTTAGAGGGGTACAGATTGGGTAATTCGGATAACCCATTGGATCATATTTTTGGTGTGGTTGTAATTTCAGCAGAAGGTTTTTGGCTGGGGTATCAAGGGCAAGACAGTAGTTTTTCAGCAGATCTTGATTCTTCTGGAGATACCATAATCTTTTCTGACTCAAATAATAATATTTTATCCAATGTTTTTGGAGCATCCCAAGAATTGAATGGTGCGACCTTATCTCAGAGTTTTGACTCCAATGGGATTGGTTGTTATACTGATCCAACTCCAGAAGAGACCAATGGTGCTTGCATAACGCTCGAGAATCATGATGAATCCATTTTGCCAGAGGAGCTCATTTTATACCAAAATTACCCTAATCCATTTAACCCGGTTACAACAATGAAGTTTTCTTTATGGAAAGATGCATATGTCAATTTTAACATTTATGATCTTAATGGTAATCTCATATTAAATCTTATAAAAGGCGATCTCGCTTCAGGAAATAGATCCATTGAATGGAATGGGGTCAATCATTTTGGTCAAAAAGTTTCAGCTGGTATTTATGTGTATAGGCTAGAAATTGATGGATTAGCGTATAATAAAAAGATGATATATTTGAAATAATTATCTTAGTATAACTAAAACACCCCGTACAGGGTTTGTTGTTTCATATATGATCAATATATTTGGTCATGACCTTAGAAGCAATTAATTAAATAGCATTATAACTAGTATGACCTAAATGCTATACTCGATCATTCATAAGATATCCCTAGTCACTCTCAAGTTATTTTTTAATAGAGTTTCGATTCTAAATAAAGATAAGATACCAAAAGACACTCCTGTTATCTTTGTAGCAAACCATCCAAATTTTTTTATGGATCCTTTGATCGTTGGCTCTTGTTGTCCAAGGACTCTTCATTTTTTTGCAAAAAGTACGATCTTCAATTCAAGTTTGAAAAAATATTTTCTTAGTAAACTAAATATGATTCCCATTTTTAGAAAAATAGATGATGAGAAAAATATGGGAAAGAATGTTCATAGCTTTGTCAAGGGTTATGAAATACTAGAGAATAATGGTGCCTTCCTGATATTTCCGGAGGGTATTTCAATGGGTAGGAGAGTCTTGGAAAAATTAAAGACAGGAGCGGCAAGGATTGGCCTAGAGGCAGAAGAAAAAAACAATTTCAATTTGAATACTTGTATCATCCCAATTGGAATCAGTTACTCAGATCTGGTTCGTTTTCGTAGTGATATAATGGTACGCTTTGGAGAACCGATCTATTTAAAGAAATATGAAAAGCAATATGGGGCGAATGTAAAAGATACTGTTAGAAATTTAACTGGTGTGATCGAGAGCTCCTTAAATCGACTAACAAATTACATCCAGGATGATGACATTGAGGATATTGTTGAGGGATTGGAGCTGATCTATAAAATGGAATTAATGACTGAATTGGGTATGGAACTTGATGATAAGAACGATGACTTCACTACATCTAAGCTATTGACAGATGCTGTACAATGGTATAATACGCATGATCCTTTATTGATATCTCAATTTAGAAAGAAGCTTAATGAATATTTGAGTCTACTTAGACAGTTGGAGATTCGAGATGAATTCCTTGACCCTGTAAGACAAGAGGCACGTAACTGGGGTAAAACAAGAACGGTCATTTTTCTCATTCTAGGTGCACCATTATTCATATATGGGTTGATCACAAATTATTTGCCTTATAAAATTCCACGATTATTAGTTGAAACAAGGAATAAGCACTCGTCAGAGATGGCAAGCTGGAAATTAATTTATGGATTTATCTTATTTGTGATCTATTATGGATTTAGCATAATGTTATTTTGGAAATTTGCTGAAGACATTACCTTATTGATCTTATTTGTCTTAAGCCTTATACCCTCTGGAAATTTTGCCCTGTACTATAGTAAGAGTATGACCAAATACGGACAGCATATCAGATTCTTATCTATGTTCTACAGGAAGAGATCGATTGTTTTTGAGATCATCAAACAGAGGATTGAACTCTTGAAATTAATTGAGGATTCAAAAAACAAATATATGGAGATAATGAGGTAATCAACATTGATTACTTTTTTAGATCTATCTAGGTCACGAAGATTACGGTACTGGTTGACTGTTTTACAAAATAGGATTTTCCATATCTGCTACATACATGGCGGTCGGGTAAAACAAAGGATGCTGTTTTAATGTTCTTTTATCAATTGCTAGATTAATAAATGATTTAAGCCATAATGGAGACAAAATGAAACAATATTTCACAGGATTTTTCACGGCATTATGCCTGACCTCTAGTATTTTTATTTTCATGGGTAGTAAGAATAGGAATCTTGGGGACATTACTGTAAGTAGCATATCAATTCACCCTGGGAAATATGGTGGTGGATATATTAAAACATATAATGATAAAGGTAACCAGACATCATACATAGGTACAGGCGAAGATGGTGTAGGTCTGGTCGGTGTCCACAATGCAGAAGGTGCCCAGGTAACGTATCTAGGAGCGGGAGATTTCGGTTCAGGTTTCTTGAAGACCTATAATCAATTTGGAATAAGAACATCTTACTTAGGAAGTGGAGGCCAAGGAGGAGGCATTCTACAGACCTATAATCCTGAGGGGAAACAGTCCACCTATGTGGGTACTGCAGAATATGGAGTGGGGGTCATTGGTGTACATAATGCAAATGGAAAACAAATAACCTATATGGGTACAGGTAAACAGGGTGGTGGATTTTTCAGGACCAATAGCAGTAATGGTGTAATGACATCTTACCTGGGAGAGGGAAAGGACAGTAGAGGAGGTCATTTACAGACCTTTAATATGAGTGGTGAAATGACCACATACCTTGGTACGTCTATACACAATGCTGGATCTTTGGAGATCAATAATGAATATGGATTGAAAGTTGGATCTCTAGGTGCCTCATTTGATAGGGAACTATATAGAGGCGATGGAGTTATCATGCTTTTCGATAAAACAGGTGCGTTTGGTTGGATGAGAGATGGAAAAACTTCTAATAACCTAGATGATTGATATTAGAATTCATTTTTAATCATAAATATATTCTATTCTTGTATTTTGAAAATATTTGAATCTCATTCAATGACCATCATTCGTCGTATTATGATGTTTGGCTTAATATTGTCAACTTTGAATGGACAATCAAAGGTTGAGTTGAGTATGCTAATAAGGTCAGATGGAGTTTGGTATCATAGAGATTCAACTAAGCCATTTTCTGGTATCGCATATGTTTTATATGATAATTCAAAAAGGAATAAAGAGAGTAAATACTCGAAAGGTCAATTACATGGGGTGCACAACGAATGGTGGAAAAATGGAAAGAAGAAGAAATATGGTAGGTATAAGAAAGGGAAACGCCATGGGAGATGGGTCGAATATTATGAAAATGGGAAAATTCAATTAGAAAGTACCTTTAAGAATGGAATCAAAGATGGAATTATCCAAGAGTGGCATGAAAATGGCATGGTACATTACAAGGGGAAATATGACCAAGGTGAGAGGCTAGAATCATGGGAGTACTGGGACGACCTTGGACGATTAATTCAATATGCATGTATCCAAACAAAATTTGGTGAGATCATCATAGATTTCTATGAAGATGCTGCTCCTATTCATGTAAAGAACTTCAAAGATCTAATTAGAACGGGTTATTATGATCAAACCATATTTCATCGGGTCATACCAGACTTTATCATTCAAGGTGGAGACCCTAATAGCAGACTAACTAATCGTAAGATACATGGTAAAGGAGGGACTGCTTATTCCTATCATGGAGTTGGAGAAAGAAAAAATTCTGCCACTTGGAGATTGCCTGCTGAATTCAATGATCATAGACATGAGAGAGGTATGGTATCTATGGCTCGTGGGCCTGATGAGAATAGTGCTGGAAGTCAGTTTTTCATATGCGTCAAAGATTCTCCAAATCTTGATAATAGATACACCATCTTCGGAAGAGTAGTGGAAGGGATGGATATCGTAGATAAGATCACTACTGCTCCTGTTGATTTCAGGGATAATCCTATTGATAGAATAGAGATGGATATTTCAATTTGTAATTAGTTCGTCAGTTAGGGCAATGTGAAAATTACCTCCATATCTAAATGGTCATAGCAGACCCCAGACGATAGACCTTGAACTATTTTTCACTACATTCGCGGGGTTTTTTGTTAGTATCATAATAAGTAGATTTTATTAATGAATAAAAAAATTGATATGATTTTTACTGAACTCTTAGTCGATATAGTGGCATCTGCGATTCTCCTTCTTTTTGGGTTTTTATTTGGGAACTTCAGAGAGAGGAAAATGCAAGGAGGAACCAGTCTGGATGATCATGGTTTTTATCCTTTTGATCTTGATGAAAACAAGAATCTATTTTTTGAAATTGAGAAATTCAATCAAGGTGTCATGCATCTGATCAATAATCGAGATAATACGTCAGTTAGACATTGATAGGTGAATAAAATAATTTCAAAGATGCTTGAACCTGTATCAATATTCAATATTCTTTATTGTGATAAAAGAGGTTAATATGGATTTAAATAAGCAGATTCTAGAAGCTGTATCAAGAATAGATAATTTTGCAAGAGAGACAACTTTTTGTCGCTCGGAATATTTTTCTAGGCACTTAAAGGGCCAGGTTTATTTTAAACTAGAGAACCAGCAGGTCACTGGTTCGTTTAAAGTAAGAGGTGCATTGAATAAGATTTTTAGTTTGACAGAATCAGAGAAACAGAGAGGGGTGTTATCTGCATCAACTGGTAATCATGGCGCTGCTGTGGCCCATGCATCAAGAGAGGCAGATATCAACTGCAACATTTATGTTCCTAACGGATCTTCTGAGGCAAAATTATCAAATATCAGAATTCTTGGAGCTAGTATCACCATTTTTGGTGATGACTGTGTTGAGGCTGAGGCAAAGGCTAGAGAATTGTCTCACCTAAATGAGGTGTCGTATGTATCTCCGTACAATGATGTAAAAGTCATGGCAGGTCAGGGTACATTGGGTGTTGAGATCAAAACCCAGGTCGATGAATTAGATGCGATAATAATATCTGTTGGTGGGGGCGGGCTCATGGCGGGTACGGCATCCTATCTTAGATCTGTATGGCCAAAAATAAAAATTATTGGATGTTCTCCTGAGAATTCTGCAGTCATGATTCATTCTATGGAAGCCGGAAAAATTTTAGAGGTTGAATCATTACCTACGCTGAGCGATGGTACTGCAGGTGGTGTAGAGGATAACTCCATTACCTTTCCTCTTTGTTGTGATTTGATCAATGAAACGGTTCTTTTGAGTGAGCAAGAGATAAAAGAAGCGATGGTCCTCTATATGCAGCATGAGCATCAATTAATAGAAGGCGCTGCGGGAACTGCAGTTGCTGCATTATTGAAGATGAAAGACCAACTAAAAGGTAAAAGGATTGGGGTTGTCATTTGTGGTGGTAATATTGCGCTAGATACTTTGAGAGAGGTCATTGATTGATATTCTGATATGAAAAGGTTGATCATAACAATATCAATTATCACTTTTTTATCATCAGAGGAAAAGAAATATCTGCAATCACCATATAAAGATTCATTCAAGCAGGATAAAGTTGCAAAGATCGGTGATAATCCTTTCCCAACCAATCCAATGAGCGATAGAGCTATAGGATATCTATTACAAGGTAAAGCTCAGACTGCCATATCAAACTACGGAAACATTATCAATTGGGATGAACATCCTATGGGTATTTGGAATGGATATTCATATTTACCCTCTGTGGCCTTCTTGGCAGGAGTACCGGGCCACGAATACTCGAGTAATTTTAATTGGAGCAATTTAGAGAATATTGTCGATGCAGATGGGGTCACTCTCTATGGAATATGGGAGTCGAGCGAGGCATACGACCGTTGGTTCAATGATGGAGATACTGTTTTTGTAGGAATCCTCTTTGATGCAAGTAATGATGATGGTATTTGGCAACCAGATAGCATAGCAAAAAAGGCCTCAAAAGAATTATTTGATGCACCCTATCAATGGTCTGTTGACCATGATCTGAAGAAGGTTATCCTTACTTCATTTGGTGAACTGGACCCTAACCGTTCTGTTGCAAGAATTGGTTTTATCTATCCTTGGGCTCTTAGACCAAAATTAATTCGTAGAGAAGATCAATTTGATTTCTATAATTATGGTAATGATCTTGAGGAATGGACCTCCGATGATGAATATATGTATTATGGTTATAATGTGGCAGAATCATGGCTTTCAAGAATACAGAATTCTCCCAATGGTGAGTGGCATGCTTCTACAATGGCTCGTGTCAATACACATAATACAGAGGTTAAGAATGGTGACATATTTGGAAATACTTATGTCACTGACCCTGGTGATACGTACCCACTTTTGGCGCATAGTGCTTTTTCAGACACTTGGCCTGAACGCTATAACAATAATACAGGGATGAGTGAATCCTTTTGGCCTGGCTGGTGGTCACAAGATTATAACATCAATCTTCCAGGCTGTTCTCAATCGAGAAAAGACCCTGATTGTTGGGAAGAGGTAGAAGGTAGATTTATATCTGACATGGAAGTATATATGGAATTTGATGATCGCTGGGCTCATCGTGGGAATATGGTCAATACCAATGATGATTATGAGCAAACAGGTTACCCAATGGGTCTTCGAGTGATGGCAGAGGCACATTCATATGGTGTATCGTATGCAGAGGATATACTATTTGTTACTGTCAAGGTAAGAAATGAGAGTGGAGATTGGTGTGCAGAAGATGAGAATGGCGAACCTATATATGATGAATCCGGAAATCAAAAATGTGGAGAAGGAATGATTTTACCAGATGGTACCAAATTGAATCATGGAGAGGGTTTTGATTATCAAGGTACATCCTTAGGTTTTTATTTTGATGCAGATGTGTTAGTTGGTGATGAGAGTGGTTATAATGCTTCTTACCATACGAATGATGATGATTTCATGAAGTATTATTGGGAGATCTTTGAACTGAATAATGAGAGAATGCTTATATCAATGGCGATGGTTGGAGATTACGATGGATTTAGCGGTACGGCAGGATATGCCATGAATGGTGAAGGGGCAGTAGGTAATGATTTTGGATTGGTTGCGACACAGCTCCTTGATTCGCCTAAGGCTACGGACCCCGTTGACCTTGATCAGGATGGTACCATAGATATTTTCCCAGGTGAGCCATTGAAGATGACAGACTGGCATTGGTTTGACTGGTACAGTAGGCCTGGTGTACCACAGATGGAGAGCAATAGCAGTAGCTGCTATACCGGTTCGGAGGGATGTCCACAAGCAAGAAATAAAGAAGAGATCATGTATAAGATCATGGCCGGGGATACTACAAACCTAAGTGAGAATGAAAAGCAATGGCACTTTCATACTCAAAATCCAGGTACTGACCTGGGATCTGAGTTGAACCCCCATTTTGATTCTCTTGAGGGACTTCTGGAGGAGACAGCATTCTTGCGCGACCCCGAGGGTCTTGATTGTTCAATATTCTTGAGCTGTGGTCCCTTTGACCTTCCCGTTGGGCGTGAGGTTCCATTCTCCTTTTGTATCATATTTGGTCAAAATGAAGACGACCTGATCAATAATGCACGTTTTGCGCAGGTAATGTATAATTCAAAATATCAGGGTTTCACCCCACCTGCTAGGCCTTCTATTCATGTGGAGACAGATACAGGATCTGTGAAGATCTATTGGGATGATGTGGCAGAAAGTACAACAGATGTCTTGACCGGTTATTCAGATTTTGAAGGATATAAGATCTATAAAAGTACAGACGGAGGCTCGACATGGGGGTCTGCCTCAGATCGAATATATGATACAAATGGACTTTTTGTAGGTTGGAGACCTTACAAACAGTTTGACCTTTCTGCTGAGGAAGACTCACTACATTGTATTTACTCAAATGAATACGATTGTCCTCGCAATCAGCGCAGGAATCATGGGATAAGTGGGCCAGATCCTTATTTTCCTTGGTTCAATCTAGGTGATGATACAGGAATGGATATGATAAGATTAGAACAGTCAGACTGGAGAGAGGAAGATGGTGTGACGTATAAATATCTATTCATTGATAATGATGTGATTGATGGGATAGAGTATACTTATTCCATTGTAGCTTATGATATGGGTGTAGAACCAACCTATGTAACAAAATATCTTCCATTGAGCAATGGCCAGTTTGAGACGGTCATAGATACTAATTTTTCAAATCCAAATGAATGGGCTAATCCTGAGGGGTATGCTTCCATTGAAAACTCCAAGGGAACGACAATACTTGATAGAAATTTTGCCCAAGTATATCCAGGGATACAACCTCAAGAAAATCTAGATAATGTTCAAGTTGTCCCTAATCCATATTTTTCTAGATCCAAGTTCAAGGAATCGGAATTTGAGAGGAGGATCCGTTTCACTAATCTCCCAAGTAAATGCAAGATAAGTATATTCACCATAGCTGGAGAATTGATCTACCAATTAGAGCATGATGATAAGTCTTCAGGAAACATATGGTGGGATATGCGAACGGTCAATAATCAAGAGATCGCTCCAGGACTGTATCTCTATTATATTGAAAATGAAATGAACAGCAATGAAAAAATTGGTAAATTTGCAGTGATTAGATGACAATTTTGATTTATCATGGACATACCGAGATTTCACCTTGCGTTTCCAGTACATGATCTAGAACAGGCAAGAGCCTTTTATGTTGATACCTTGGGATGTGGTACTGGTAGGCATTCAGATAAATGGATTGACTTTGACCTTTATGGCCATCAGGTCGTTGCGCATTTAGCACCTGAGGATTGCAGGCCAGTAAAAGAAAACAAAGTGGATGGTGACCAAGTACCCTCAAGGCATTTTGGCGTTATATTACCATGGGAAAAATGGAAAGAATTAAGCAATATTATAAGAGATAAAAATATTGATTTTTTAATAGATCCTAGAGTACGCTTTAAGGATAGTAGTGGAGAGCAAGGGACTTTTTTCATTTCCGATCCAAGTGGTAACGTTCTAGAGTTCAAAACATTTAAGAATGATAATGATGTCTTTAAAAACTTTAATTGATCATGGCAAAGATAGATTTTTTACCAGATAATAAGATTTT
>CEVW01052392.1_pt1 | contig 11574 bp, 8 predicted proteins | sample 427061 | NCBI WGS metagenome assembly CEVW01 (sample SAMEA2623774, study PRJEB7988) | marine metagenome | biome: marine biome (ENVO:00000447); feature: surface water layer (ENVO:00002042); material: "saline water (ENVO:00002010), including plankton (ENVO:xxxxxxxx)" | depth 5 m
GGTCCTATAACAGCAGCAAATTTCCCAAGCATATTATAAAATCCAAAAAACTCTGCTTCCTTATTTTTTGGTACAAGCCTTGTAAATAGGCTTCTACTTAGTGACTGTATGCCTCCTTGGAAAATACCTATCATGGCTGCCAATACATAAAAGTGTGTTATATCTGTCATTAAATACCCTAGAATTGTTATTAATCCATATCCTACTATTGCAACTAGGACAGCATTTTTTATTCCAATTTTTTTAGCAAACCAGTTGTAAAGCAATGCAGCCGGGAATCCTATAAATTGAACCATGAGTATGGCTGTAATTATGTCACCTGCTGCAAAACCTAATGAAGAAGCAATTTTAGCAGCCATCCTGACTATTGTCGCAACACCATCCTCATAAAGCCAGAATGCTAGTAAAAAGGTGCCAATAATTTTCATTTCACGAATATGCATGAAAGTTTCTTTTATTTGCATAAAGCCACTTGATATTGCCCTACTCAATGGTACATGGTTACCAATTTTAGGTTCAGGCAGAAAAATGATGATAGGGATTGTAAAAACTGCCCACCAGATTGCAACCGATAAAAATGAAACTCTTATTGCGGTCGATGAGTCAGGAATTCCAAACCAATCTGGGTGTAAATACATCAATACATTTACCATAAATAATAATCCACCACCTAGATATCCCAGAGAATATCCTAAGGCAGATACATAGTCTACTTTTTCCCTATTCGCTACTGCTGGCAAAAGAGAATCATAAAAGATATTTCCTGCCATAAATCCAATTGTAGCGATCACATAAAAGAAAACCGCGAGTTGCCACTCGCCTTGCTCGACAAACCATAAAGCTGCTGTCATTAGTGCACCAAGAAACGCAAAGATAATTAATAATTTCTTTTTTGCTGATCCTCTATCAGCAATTGCTCCTAAAAGTGGCGATACCAATGCAATGAATATTGAAGAGATCGAATTTGCGAGCCCGAGTTGATAGGTACTTTGAATTACATCATTTGGATTGGAATAATATTTCTCAAAAAAAATGGGGAAAAAACCAGCCATTACTGTGGTTGAATAAGCAGAATTTGCCCAATCATAGAATGCCCATGATAATACTTTTTTTCTATTTTTCTCCATTGTTTTTACCAACCTTGATAATACGTTGTTATACCTGCAAATGCACTCCAACCAGCATAGGTGTTTTTTGCAGTCAAAGTTTTCCTGAAACCTGTACAAATATCAAATGGGATAGGGCCTATCTTATTTTCTGATATGGAGTTTAATATCCAGAACTCTAATTTGAGATCGACTTTATTGTAAATTGGTGAATTACCTGCATATTCTTCCATCCAGTTATCCCAGTGTTTACTTTTTGACAAATATTTATCCTTGCCCTTAATAACAACAAGGACATCTCCTTGTATTCTCAATCTATTTTTTAATTGTTCAAACTCAGTACCAACATTAAGAGTAAAACCTGTACCCTTATCATATTTGTAAGTATTTCCAACCAATGCTAGGATTGAATCTGGATGGCTATGCCCTCCGGAGAAGAATTCAACTGGCGTATTCAGGGTAGTCGTAGTACTGAACTCTGATTGGGTTTGAATATAGATTCTTCGGAGGCTTTTTGAATTAATCATCTTACTACCATAAAAGCCAATAGACCATCTGGTCACACCCGAGCCAATCCTAGCCTCACTAAATTGTTTTCTTCGAATATCCAAAAATTGTGTCAATGTCTTGCCATAAGGTATCGTAACAAATAATTGACCATATATTGCATCTCCACTACCATCTGACGCCCATGTTGGAGTACCATTTAATAATATTGTTGCACCTATTTTTATATCTCCAAAACCATTTCCTAGCCTCCTACTTGGATAATAATAAGATACTAGGTCAGGTAATGATACAGAATCTTTATTGATTCCAGGCGGCAAGAAACCAGTATCAATTAATAAATTTTCTATTGGGTCATCCTGTGAATGAAATGCCCATTTTGTCGAAAACTGGCCATTGTTGGTATAAAAGAGATCATAAATATTTTGTAAGGTATCTTTGATACCTCGCCTAAGATTTGAATAATTATTAGATTCAATAAAGGTCTTCAATTCCTGTCTAGCACTTAAATGATAATCAACCAATGTTTGTGCGCCTTCTATCTTACTAGCATAAACATTAGAAAATGATTGTTCAATCACATAAGAATCGATCATTGGAATGGACAATGATAAAGTAATTTCATTTGACATTCCATAATCCAAATGTAAATACCTACCATTTATAGTTCTATTCCTATCCTCAGAAAAACTGCCATTGGACCCCATTGCTTTTGAAGTATCGATATTTTGTGCCTCAAAAATGGGCAGAGAAAATCCATGGGCTAAATTGAAATTTGTCATCCAATCCTGGATAGTCGTGACTGAATCAATATAGGTAGACCCATTATGATATAAATCATGATTAGAAGAAAAACGTACTGAATCATTGTGTGTATCATTATCAAAATACCGTCTGCCAATACCTTTTAGTGAAAATTGATTATTATTCATTTTCCATCTAGAATCAGCAGTGCTTGTACCTAAAGATAATCGAAATACATTACCTGGAATAGTTGGCAGTAATTGCCCCAATAAAATAGTCTGAAAAAAAATTAGAAAACTAATTACCTTCATTTATAGATCAGGTATGATTGTCGGAAATCATTAAACTCGTAGATATCTTTAGCCCAAAGTGCAGGTAGATGATCAGGGGGCTTTTTTTGTGCAGCTACAATTCGCAGATCTTTAGTGCCAAACAATTTGTCAATGTAGTCACCTTCCTCCCATTGAAATTCACGCGGATGTAATCTCTGGATAAGCAACATTAATGTAGTAGCTGTCGAAAGTGGTTTAAACTGAGCTCTATCCTTTACTACAACCTCTATACCACTACAGGATTGCCCATCGTATTTTGGCACCCTCAAATAGTCACCTGAACCTATTGGCCTATATTTCACCTCTTTGAACTCGACCCCTTCCAGACCTTGGTCATTAAGCTTTTCTAATAAAAAGGATGTTACAAGCCAAGGTGCTCCAACGATCATATAAGGTTTCTTTGTCCCGAAACCAAGGTTCATGTTTGTACCTCGAAATAGATCCATTCCTGAAAATGCTAGTAAATTATTTTCATCAGTTATATAGGGATTCGGATTGCGCCATGGTAGTCTAGTATCATTGAACCACATATCGCGATTCCAATTAGATAAGGGTAGAATACTCAATTCAACCCTTTTTGAATCCTTTGTCCAACCCATTTCATTGATCATTAAGGCAATTTCTCCAATTGTCAAACCATGCCGAATTGGTAATAAATGATAAGATTCAAAGGATTGGAATTCAGTTCTAGGAATTGGGCCATCCATTATATCGCCTCTAATAGGATTAGGTCGATCTAATAGAAGTATCGGAACCTTGTGGTTAGATGCCGACTCAAAGACTTTTGACATTGTTGCTATATTAGTTGAGTACCTACTACCTGTATCTTGAAAATCCACAAGTATGAGGTCTATCTCTTCCATCACCCAATGAGGTGGGTACAGGTATGTATTGAACAGATCAATAATAGGAGCACCATGAACTGGGTCGATCTGATCTCTTCCAATCATTTTTGACCGCTTATCATCGATACCCCAGACTCCATGCTCCAGAGCAAGTAGAAATGAAACTTTGATGTCCTTTGAGACTTTTAAGAGATCGAGCAGGTGCCTACCATTTCTATTGATTGCAGTATGATTTGAAAGAATTGCTATTTTTTTCCCTTTGAGAGGTTCAAAATCCATCTGCTCGAGTATATCAAGACCTGTATAGATATCATCTAAAAATGTCAGGTCAGGAATTGAGATGACCTTTGAATATTTGAAAACATAATTAGAAGAATCAGCTCCGAAAGACTTAACTGAAATCAATATTACAAGTAATAGGAATCTATTTACTTTCATAGTTTGACTTAAAATTAGGTTAACATATTGAAATCAAAAAGAAAACTCCATATTTAATGGGGCTATTGATTTTAAAATTAATCTGTGCCAGATTTCATGTACTTATGAGCGACTCAAATAATAACAACAGCGGCGGCTTCGCCAAAACTACCGATTTCAAATGGTTTGGAATTGGTGTAATAATTTTCATTCTCATTGGACTAATCTTACCGACACCAGAGTCAATGCTTTCAAAAGCACAAGATCTTTTTGGTTCAGATAGCTCAGTAGATGTAACTCTCAAGGCAACACATATACAATTGACCATTGCCCTGCTAGCAACATGCGTTGTTTTCTTTGCCACAGAGGCAGTGCCAATGCCTGCAGTTGCATTGCTAATTGGCTTAGTTCAACTATTCTTTGGTATCACAGCACCCAAGACCATAGCACTGACCTATGCACACGACGCAGTATGGTTCATAGCTGGTTCTCTAGCCTTAGGAGCTACCCTAGTTAAATATGGCCTAGATAAAAGAGTCGGCATGCTGGTTGTTAACCTAGCAGGAACTAAGACCCGCTCAATTGTTATTGGCATACTGCTAGGTACGGCTATCCCTACCGCTTTTGTGGGGGAACATGCTGTTGCCGCAATGTACGTTCCAATAGCTCTGGCTTTATACACCCTGACCAATAAATCAACACCCTCACCCAGACTAGGAACTTTGCTAATGGTAACAATTGCTGTTGGTTGCATGATTGGAGGGCCAATGAGTCCAACGGGTGGAGCACGCAATGCTCTAATGATTGGCTTTCTATCAGAGTATGGTATTGATGTTTCCTTCATGCAGTGGATCTCAATGGGTGTGATGTATACCATTGTAATGTCAATTGTCATGGCATTCTTATTGCCTATGCTATTCAAACCTGAAGTTGATGACCTAAGCGAGGCCGTTGGTCTTCTAAAACAAGATCTACAAAAACATGGTGCGATGACAAATCAACAAAAATTAGTTGCAGGAGTCATGGCATTGGTCGTGTTCCTCTGGATAACCGATAAGTCACTGGTAAATCAGGTCTTTGGTTTTTCTCTCGGACTTGGTGGTATCGCCGTAACTGGTGCTGTTCTCTATATGCTATTTGGTCTCACATCCTGGAAAGATTATGAGGATAAAGTGAGTTGGGGAGTCATTGTGTTATATGCTGGATGTATTAGTCTTGGAACTGTGTTTAAAGTAACAGGAGCATCAAGTTGGTTTGCTGACCAGATCATGATGCTTGTCTCTCCTTTAGGACTAAACTCAGGCGTTGGATTAGTTATACTTATGTGTTTCATAGGTGCGGTTCTTACAAACCTAATGAGCGCAGGTGCAACAGTTGCAGTTATTGGACCAGTTGTTCTCGATATGGCCGTTAGTTCAGGGACTAACCCTGTACTTGTTGGCGTAGGTCTGGCTATTGCAACATCAATGGCATATTGGCTTGTTATTGGGACACCTGCGAGCTCCATTGTCTATGCTAGTGGCCAATTAGAGTCAAAGGACTTTATTCGAATGGCTACACTGGGGTGGCCCGCAGCTCTAATAGCGTTATCTGCGATAATTGTTTTATGGTGGGTAAATATATTAGGCATTAATCCAAGTGGAACTGGTTTCTAAAGGAGAATTATAATGGATATTAATACAATTGTCTTAGTTGTCATATTAATTGTCATGGTTTATGCACTAACCGAACATTTGAAAGAAAAAAATACAGTTGCTGAAAGCACACGACAAAAAAATATCGCTGAAAAAGAGGAGATCTCACAAGAGGAAATTGCGACTTACGGGCAGGTTCAGGAAAGAAAAAATCAATTATTTAGTGTAATAAATGACAATCTTTCAGATCATCCAGAAGAATCGGACCAATTGAAAGAGATTATAGAGGATTGGGCTGAATTGAAAATAGAAGCATTCCAAAATCGACGATCTTGGGTAAGGGCAACTCCTTCAGAGACAACTTGAACTAACATCTTTTATTAATTCAATCTAATAAATAGATTCTATATTTTAAAATATTCTAGCCTCCATTTATATTCTCACTCAATAAAATTTTATGAGAATTAAAATCTTAGTTGTAGGTAAAGTAAAAGAAAAAGCATACAACGAGCGGATCAATGAATTTATTAAATGGATAAATAGAGACATTCCAATTGAGTTGATATTCTATAAGGATAATAACCATATAAGGTTAGAAAAGAAGATAGAATCCCATCTAAGAAATAAAGATCATATTATTTGTTTGACAGAAGAAGGAAAAAAACAATCATCTACTCAATTTTCAAAATATATTTTTAATAAGACTAATGATCTTATCTTTCTTATTGGAGGTCCAGATGGACATGCAAAAGGAATTAAGGAAAAAGCAAGTCAGACTATCTCTCTTTCAAAAATGACATTCCCGCACGAGATGGCCCTTTTAATTCTTACAGAACAAATTTATAGAGCAATTGCAATTAAAAAAGGTAGTAAATACCACCGATAACATTTTATATAAGTATATGCTCTGTTCTTCCTTGGATTGCGGTCAATAGTACATAAGTTGTTGAATTGATATTATTTGCAATTAATTCCACAGAAAGTTCATCATTATCTTTTTTCCCAAATATCAATACCTCATCACCCAGATTTGGCGTAGAATCGCCAAAATCTACCATAAACTGATCCATGCATACTCTTCCAGCAATATTATAATATTTGCCTTTATAACTTACATATCCATTATCATACCATGGTCTAGGAAAGCCATCAGCAAAACCAGTTTGAATAACGCCAATAGTTGTCATTCTCTTTGTTGAATATACTCCTCCATAACTAACCTGAGTATTAGGACCAACTCTTCTCAGGTTGATGATGGGGCCACAGAAGCTCATTACTGGATCAACATCAATTTTCATCTCAACTTCATTTGAAGGTGCTATCCCATATGCGAGCATTCCTACTCTTACAGTATTAAATAGAGAAGTAGGTAGGTTTAACAAGGCACCACTGTTAGAACAATGTATGAATTTGAATTTAAACCCCAATTTTTCACCATTATTCAAAATTTTATTAAAAATCTTTAATTGATATTCAGCATAGAATAGATCCCCTTCATCTGCTGTTGCAAAGTGTGAATATATTCCTTGGACATCAAGTTGCGGATTTTTCAGTAGGTATTTAAAGATTGATTCATTCTCTTTATGATCGAATCCCAAACGTGTCATCCCTGTATCAAATTTTAAATGAATACTAGGGCAATCACTTTTATTCTTAAATATTTTAGCAATTAATTTTAAATCATCTAAATCGCTTGCATTAATCCATAGATCATATTTCCTAGCTAGTTCTATCCATTCTTTTTGTATTCTAGAAAAAATCAAAATAGGATTTTTTATTCCACCTTGCCTAAGATTCATTGCCTCTTCGATGGTAAATACACAAAAGATAATATCTGAATTCTTTGATAGGTGTTTAGCTATGTTTAGGGAACCATGTCCATAGCCATTTGCTTTTACAACAACCATGAGTGTCCTATCTCCCACAGCACGCTGAATATTAGCAATGTTTTGTTCTAATCGACTTAAATGTATGTACGCTTTAGGACCAATCATCTTTATGTAATTATTGACGAAGTTTTATTTTTAGTAAATAGCTGTTAAAGATAACCCAAGCGTATATTAAAATAAGTGAAATGGATATAGATATGTAATCAATAATCCCAGTTGAATTAAACTTTTTATATATTTGAAAAGGAATTGAAATAGGTGACCATTTTAATATTGAATCCAATCCCAGAGGAAAGAATGAAAACTCAATTAAAAAACCATTCCCAAATAAAATAACCAAAATAACCATAAAGATAGCAAGTAGCATGGTTGTTAGAGTATCTATTATCAATGATAGTGATATATACAGACTACCCAACAGAAAGCTGAAAACTGTTAAGCAAAATACAAAAAAAAGGAAATCTGCAAGATTGATTGAAATACTAATAAATGACATATAGACAATGGTACTAAAAAAGACAACTATAAAAGCTTCAAGTGTTGAGACCACCAAACTAGAAAATATAATGGTTGTCTTATTATGAGGAGTTAAAGACATATTTATTAAAACTTTTCTATGGATCCGAAGTTCAAAAAATTCACGATATATCAAAGGAAAGAGAATAAATGAATTGATAATGAATAATAGTCCTGGGAAGACCCATATGTCAAATGGAAGACCTGCCAAACTAAATCTAATAATATTTTTCAAAGGCAGACTTATCATTGTAAAAACAATTATTGGAAACAACAGAAGTAAAAATAAACTAGGCACAAGACGGTTTTTCCATAACCATAACCGGCGATTTATGAGTGCAGCTATCATTCCAGTCCCCTACCTGCAAACTCAGAATCGAGTAGATCTCTGAGTCCTAATTTCTTAACATCTAGATCAACCATGATCTGATCGGATGCTGCTCTTATTGCATCAAAAAACACAGTCCTAGTTCTGCCATAGAAATGGAAAGTATTATCCATACGATTTGGAGAAACTATTGTAGAAATATTTTTTAGCTTTTTATATAGATCTTCTGTTAAAACCTCAAATTCAATTTGAAACTGATGATAATCCAAAGTGCTTTCAAGTAATTTATCTAAGTGACCATCCATAATAATTCTACCCTCATGAAAAACAAGTATTCTATCATGTGCTAGTTCTATCTCATTGATGGAATTACTAACGTATATAATTGATTTTTCACCCTTCAATTCCTTGATAAGATCCCAGGTCAACCTTATTGATTCCGCGTCCATATAGCCAGTAGGTTCATCCATAATTAAAATATCTGGATTATGAATCAATGCTCTAACTAGCATTGCTTTTTTTTGAATTCCTCCTGAAACTCTATATGCGAATTGATTCAAATATGCATTGAGATTTAGTGCATCGGAATACTTTTTTAAACGCTGTTCGAAAACAGATTTTTCTACTGAATATAATCTAGCATTGAACTCTATGTTCTGCTTAAGTGTAAGCCAAGGATCAAGATCATTCTCAAAGGATACATACCCAAGTAACTTCCTTGTCTCGCTTCTCCTTTTATTCATATCTAAACCTTGTATGAATACCTGCCCATAATTTGGATTTTCATAACCAGATAGGAGTTTAAGTAACACAGATTTCCCAGAATCATTCAATCCCACAATCGCGACCAAACTCCCTCTCTCAATTCCAAAGGATAGTCCAGCGAGAATTGTTTTATCTCCAATTATTTTTCCTACTTTTTTTAAAGTTATGCTAGCTTCCATATGATTATCTAATGAGCTTCATACCAAGATTTACCAATACCATAGTCCACAACGACTGGTACAGATAATTTCATTGCACTCTCCATTTTATCAATGACTAATTTTAAAAGTTCCTCTTCTTCATCTGATGGATATTCAAATATCAATTCATCATGAATCTGTAATACCATTTTGGATTTTAGATTTAATCTAGGGATTTCTCTATGAATATCAATCATGGCCAATTTAATCATCTCTGCAGCTGAACCTTGTATTGGCATATTAATTGCCATGCGCTCAGCGGCCTGTCTTCTCAATCCATTATCTGAATCTGCATCCCATATAGGTCTTCTTCTTCCTAATATGGTTTTCACATACTTTTTTTCTCTAGCCATCGCGCAAGTATCATCAATATATTTTCGAATTCCTGGATAATTAATAAAATAATTTTCAATCAATAAACTAGCTTCTTTTCTTGGGATTCCAAGTTCTTGACTAATTCTAAATGCGCCAGCACCATACATAATACCAAAATTTACTACTTTTGCAGTTCTTCTCATGTCCGGTTGAACCATTTCAATTGGGACATTAAATACTAAACTTGCAGTCTTAGAATGTATATCTTCAGAATTATTAAAAGCCTCTATTAATCCTGTATCTTTACTAAAATGCGCCATCATTCGTAGCTCTACCTGTGAATAATCAGCAGATAAAATCTTCCAATCATTATCCTGAGCAATAAAAGATTTTCTTATCTCACGACCCTCATCAGTTCTAATGGGAATATTTTGAAAATTTGGATTTGTACTAGACAGTCTGCCCGTAGAGGCTATGGTTTGATTAAAAGTAGAGTGTATTCTGAGAGTATCTTCATTTATCAATTCTTGAAGAGAATCAAGATATGTATTTTTCAATTTGTAATATTTTCTATACTCTAAGATCAATTCAGGTAATTCATGATATGGACGCAATTTCTTTAAAACTTCTTCAGCAGTACTACGCTTTTTTATTTGCGGTAATTCTAGTTCATCAAATAAAATGTTAGCAAGCTGCTGAGTAGAATTAACATTAAAATCTATACCTGTAATGGAATATATTTTATTTTTTAAAATATCCAACTTTCTTCCTATATCTTCAGACATTGACAGTAACATATCTGAATCAACAAATACTCCATTGTATTCCATATCCATCAATACTGGTAGTAAAGATAATTCGATGGTTTTAAAGAATTCATACAATGAATTATCTTCTAGTCGTTGTGTCAATATTTTTGTCAATTGTAATGTTACATCTGCGTGCTCTGAAGCAAAAAAGGCAGTTTGATCTAGCGGAACTTGCGATATCGATATTTGATTTTTTCCTTTACCGACCAACTCTTCCATCTTGATAGTGTCATGGTTGAGATATTCTAAACTCAGACTGTCCAAAGATATTGACCTTGCAGATGGGTTTAATAAATGTGCAGCTATCATTGTATCAAAGGCCATCCCTTTAACATTAATATCAAACCTTTTTAGTACAAACATATCGAATTTAATATTTTGCCCAGTTTTTGCTTTTGAGGATTCCTCAAGAACATCTTTTATTTTACTCAGAACAACCTCTAGATCATCCCCACCAAAATTATTTTCTTTTTTCTCTGGGTAGACAATTGGTATGTACCAAGCACTATTTGATGATATTGAAAAACTTATACCTATAATTTCAGTATTATATGGATTTGGACTAGTTGTTGTTAAATGAAAGGACAATAATTTTGAAGCTTTTAGATCAATCATTAATTGATCTAGCTGATCTTTTTTAAGTATTGTAATGTAATCTTTTTTTGGAGTCTCTATAGTTACATCTGGCGCAGAAATATTTTGTTCAAATTGCTTTACAAATGCCTGAAACTCTAATTCTTTAAATTTTGTAATACATAATTCATTATTTATCTCTTGTCTAATAAAATCATCCATATTTGAATTAATTTCAACATCTAGCATTATCGTAACTAATTCTCTACTCAATAAGGCTTTTTCAACACCCTCCTCTAATCCAGTTCTAGCACGCTTATTGGCAACTTTTCCTGCATTTTCAAGTGCACCTTTTAATGAGCCATATTCTTTGATCAATTTCACAGCAGTCTTTTCCCCCACTCCTGGAACACCGGGAACATTATCTGAACTATCGCCCATAAGGCCAAGAAGATCAATTATTTTATCAGGTGGGACACCCCATTTATCTTGAACTTTTTCTGGATCATAGATAATTGGATTAGGATTTTTCTTTGTACCAGGAGCATATAGATAAATATTATCATTTATTAATTGCATAAAATCCTTATCACC
>CEVW01035681.1_pt1 | contig 11559 bp, 12 predicted proteins | sample 427061 | NCBI WGS metagenome assembly CEVW01 (sample SAMEA2623774, study PRJEB7988) | marine metagenome | biome: marine biome (ENVO:00000447); feature: surface water layer (ENVO:00002042); material: "saline water (ENVO:00002010), including plankton (ENVO:xxxxxxxx)" | depth 5 m
CTTCATTCATTGCCTCGTGAAACTCGAAACTATATGCCCTATTTCTTGTCAGCTACTATTATAGCAAAAAACCCTGAGAAGTATGGTTTTACAATTAAAGAAAAAAGAGGAAAACCTCTTTCTTATGATATTGTAAATATAGAAAAAAGTGCTGATTTAACAGTTTTAGCAAGGTCTGCAGAAACTTCTTTTAAAACTTTACAGACTTTGAACCCTGAGTTAAGACAATCAGCTACCCCAAATGATTCTTATGAACTAAAAATTCCTGATGGTAGTAAAGCTATTTTCTTGGAAAATTATAATGCATTACCTGAGAATGAACGCTTTGCACCGCAATCTATTACTCACAAAGTTCGTAATGGTGAAAGTTTATGGACAATTGCTAGAAAGTACAGGGTTTCTCAACATGACATAGCTGCAGTAAATAAGATTCGAAATAGAAGTATGATTAGAATAGGTCAAAGACTCACTATTCCTGTACCAGGTGTAAATCTTGCTTCAAGATCAAATTCTGCAATGCCTGGCTATAATAAGTTAACATATAAAGTTCGTAAAGGGGATACCTTAGGTCATATAGCAGAAGATTATGGAACAAAAGCATCGACAATAAGAAAATGGAATAGTTTAAAGTATGGCCAGCATATTTATCCTGGACAAAAATTGACACTATGGATCAAACAAGGTTAAAAAGACCATCATCTAATTTGAAATGGCTTTGGTGGGGCCTAGGAAGTTTTTTTGCTTTATTAATAGCTTTTCGTGCTGGGTCAATGTCAAATGGCTTTGATAATCAAGGAATGGGTAAAAAAGTTGGCATAATTCAAGTTTCAGGTCCCATTATTTCTTCAAATACAATAGTAAAAGATTTAGAAAACTATAGAAATCGAAAAGATATTTCTGCAATATTAGTTCGAATTGATTCACCAGGTGGACTTGTAGCACCTACACAAGAGATTTATGAAAAAATAAAAGCTATAAAAGAAGAAAAACCTATAATTGCTAGTATGGGAAGTGTTGCAGCATCAGGAGGATACTATATAGCACTTGGTGCTGATTCTATCATCGCAAATCCAGGAACTATTGTTGGTAGTATTGGGGTCATTATGAATTATCCAGTCATGACAGAGTTATTAGATAAAGTAGGTATTGAATTTGAAACAGTAAAGAGTGGAGAACTTAAAGATGTTGGTTCTTATTCAAGACAGGTGACTGAAGCAGACCGTAAACATTTAAATGATATGGTTAATGATATGTATGGTCAGTTCGTAAATGCTGTTTCTGAAAATCGCTCATTAACTAAAGAAGAAGTAGTTAAAATTGCAGATGGAAGAGTTTATACAGGAAAGCAATCAAAAGAATTAGGATTAATTGATGTAATTGGCACTTTTGAAGATGCAGTTTTAATTGCAGGTACAATGGGCCAAATAACAGGTAAACCAAAAACAGTTCAAGTAAATAAGAAACGCCCCTCTGTTTTGGATTGGTTTACAGGTAACTTGGGGCAAACGGTCAGTGGTTGGTTTGATGAATTACCTGCTTATCGCTGGCGTATGGAGTAAATACCATGACTAAACAAGAAATTGTAAATATAGTTTCAGATGCGACAGGGTTAACAAAAGTTGAAACAGAGGCAGTAATGAATGGTGTGATGGCAACAATTATTGATTCACTTGGTAATAATAACCGAGTTGAACTTCGTGGCTTTGGTACTTTTGGAGTTAAACATAGAAAGCCAAAAAAAGCTAGAAATCCTGGAACTGGAGAAGCAATATATTTACCGGAACGACATGTGCCAACATTTAAACCAGCAAAAAACATGCGTTCCCACGTTAACGAAAAACTTACAAAATAAAAGAGGTGACATGCCCTGCGGTAAAAAACGTAAAAGGCGCAAGATAAATACTCACAAGCGTAAAAAACGCTTGCGCGCTAATCGTCATAAAAAGAAAAAAGTATAAAACCCGTTAAAATGAAACGGGCCAATTCAATATGGCTTTTAATTATAACCCTGGCTCCAATAAGTTTTATTGGAGCTTGGGGATATGACGGTCATCGTCGAATTAATTATATAGCTTCAAGACAACTCAACGGACCTTTTGGTCAATTCCTTAAACAAAACTCTGAGCCACTTAAATGGTACTCAGTTACACCAGATTATAATAAAAGTATAGATAAAGAAGAATTCCATAGACACTTTATTGATGCAGATTATTACGATGAATATCCATTTGAAGATATTCCTGAAGATTATTCAATATTAATTTCAAAATATGGAAAAGATAAAGTGCGTCAATATGGTATAGCACCATGGACCATAAAAGATACATCAGAACGAATTATTAAACTTTTAAAAGAAAAAAGAATTGAACAAGCTATATATCATATGGGAATTTTAGGCCACTATATTGCCGATTTACATATGCCATTACATAATGTACTAAATTACAATGGTCAATTCACAGGTAATGAAGGTGTGCATTTTCGTTGGGAGGATCGTTTAGTTGATAAATATATTGATGAAATAATGCCTGTAGGTGAGATTGAGGATGTAAAAGATCCATGGCATTTTACTATGGGTATAGTACGAGAATCCTTTCTAGTCCATAATCAAATTTTAGAAGCAGATACCAAAGCAAGAAGATTATTAACAAAAGAACAAGCTGAAAAACTTAAATCTTATGATATCCTTAGTTTCGAGAAGCCCTATTTAGATGTTTTATTTTCTGAGACTGAAGATCTTCTTAAAGATCGTTTAGGACGTGCAGTTATTCGAACAGCATCTCTTTGGCAGTATTGTTGGGAAGAAGCTGGAAAACCTGAATTACCATGAGTTTAAATAGACCAACCATTTCTGTATCAGAGCTTACATCTAAGTTAAAAGACTTAATTGAATCTAATTTCTCAAATATTTGGATTCAGGGTGAAATATCAAATTTTAAACATCATTCATCTGGTCATATGTATTTCACTTTAAAAGATCAAGGTGCTGAACTTCGTTGTGTTATGTTTCGTGGTTTCAATCAAGGAATTCACTTCAAGCCAGAAGATGGAATGGATGTTATATTACAAGGAAAAATCACGGTTTATGAACCTCGTGGACAATACCAACTTATGGTTCAAAATATGGAACCTGCAGGGATTGGGACTCTTTTCCTTGCTTTTGAAGCATTAAAAAAACAATTACAATCAGAAGGTCTCTTTGATAATTCCTTAAAAAAGCAATTACCCCAATATCCTAAAAAAGTAGGGATAGTAACTTCTGAAACAGGAGCTGCCTACAAAGATATGGTTAAAGTGTTGAATCGGCGTGCTCCATATTTAGATATTGTTTTACGTCCAACTTTAGTTCAAGGGATCAATGCTGCAAATCAAATTGTAAAAGCAATTAAAGAATTAGCATCAATTGAAAATATTGACGTCTTAATTATTGGAAGAGGCGGCGGCTCATTAGAAGACCTATGGGCATTTAATGAAGAAGAAGTAGCAAGGGCGATTGTTGCATGTAAAGTGCCTATTATTTCAGCTGTAGGGCACGAAACTGATGTAACTATTAGTGATATGGTGGCTGATTTAAGAGCTCCAACACCTTCAGCAGCTGCAGAAATTGTGGCTCTCTCTGTTAATGATTTAAAACAAAAAATTAATGAACAAACAAATATTTTAATTAAACAATTCCAGTTTAAACTAAATAAAATATGGCAAACATTTGATCACTTATCTGAAAGACATATTGTTCAAAAACCACAAAATATAATTGAACGTCAAAAAGAAAAATTAAATACCATATATAATGGATTAATGTTGAAAATGAATCATCTACTTGCCATTTCAAAAACCAAGTCGATTGCAATTAATAAAGAATTAAATATTTTAAATCCTTCAGATATTTTAAAACGTGGATATAGTATTATTTATGATACCAATGGTGCTATCATCCGAAAAGGTAGTGACTTGAAGAAGAATGATCTTTTTGAAGCACAAATTGGGCAAGATCGAATAGAGGCCATTAAAAAAAGAGATATTTTTAAAGATAATTGAGAAAAACAATCACGAGGATTAAATTTAAATATGACTAAAGATAAATCATTTGTTTTTGAAAACGCAATGAAAGAACTAGAAACTATTGTTAGTACGCTTGAAAGTGAAAGTGAATCACTTGAAAAAAGTATGGAACTATTTGAAAAGGGCGTACAGCTAAGTAAATCTTTAAGAGATCATTTAGATTCAGCAGAGCAGCGAATTGAAAAACTTATGAATGAATCTAATGATAAAATAAAAATTGATAAAACAGATGAATAATGACTAACAAGATTACTAAACCACATTCATTTGGAATCTGGGGTAATACGGATAAGCCTAGATTTTGGGAATTATTAGATCCACTTCTTATATGGGCAGAGAAGAAAAAGATGATTCCTTTTATAACTACTCGAATTAAAGATCAACTTCCAAATAGCTTTAATGACAAAGTTCAAATAATTGAGTCAGCTAATGACTTCCATAAAATAGATTTTCTTTTAACTTTAGGTGGAGATGGAACAATGTTGTCAGCTGCTCGTGCTGTAGAACACCGTAAAACACCTATACTTGGAATACATTTAGGCGAGCTTGGCTTTTTAGCTAAAATAACTACCGACGTAATGTTTGATCGATTGGATATGGTTGCTGATGCAAATTATGAAATTCAAAAAAGGATGGTTCTCAAAGGACAAATTATTAATAAAGAAGAGTCGTCTACTTTTTATGCTTTAAATGATTTTGTAATTGACCGTGGTAAGTCTCATAGATTAATTACATTAACATTGAAAGCCAATGATAGATATATTGCTGATTATAAAGCTGATGGTTTGATTATTGGCACACCTACTGGCTCAACTGCCTATGCTTTATCTGCTGGAGGACCTATAATTATGCCAAAGTTAAAAGCTATGGTAGTCGTTCCAATAAGTCCACATACATTAAACTTACGTCCTATAGTCTTACCTGATGATCGAATTTTAGAAATAAGTTTTCCAAATGATGGAAATGATGGTGTTGCTTTTGCCATTGATGGTCAAGTCAATCAATATTTAGATCAAAATTCAAAAATTGTAATAAAAAAAGCTCCTTATGATATTTATATGATCGATTATAAAGATTATAACTATTTTGATAATTTGCAACGAAAAATGGGATGGGGAAAAAGGGGCGACTAAGTTTTAAAATAATAAAATCTACTCAGTTGGAGATCTCACTTCCAATTTTATTTGACTTTATAATTGGATAGTAAATATGGGAAGACCAGCTATCATTAGGGTCATTAATTATACCAAAATTTTTTGGATATTTTCTTGTAATTAATGCAGTTTTAAATATCATATCCCAAATAAAAAACATATTTCCAAAATTACCATTTGGATTACTTATGCCATCTTTAGTGTCTTGACCATGGTGTGAGAAATGTGTAGCTGGTGTAGAAATTAGACGTTCTAAAAACCATGCGAGAGGATTTAAAAACTTATGCTTATATAAGAATGAATCCCATCTAATATCACTATGTGCACCTGTAACTATTAATTGTTTCAAAACAACTGCAATGATGACTTGTTGATATAAACCCAGATAGTTAGCAATACTTAACCACCATATGTTAGGCATTAAAATATAATAAAGAAGTGCATTTCGATAGGAAACTAAAACCCCCATCTCTCTAGCAACATGATGAGGCCTATGTAATCTCCATAACCAATTCCAAGAATGAGCTGCTCGATGATACCAATACTGGAGAAAATCATCTCCAATAATTATAAGAAAAGTTGATAAATATAAAGATACAGTTGAAAATCGACCAAAATATTCAGGAAAAAGCTTATAAAGAATTATTGTCGTCGAAGTAAATATAATTGGTTTCATTAGCACTAGAAGCTGAAATGAGCTTATCAGTTCTACATACCAATCATTTTTATTTCTTAAGGATTCTTTTCCATAAAGACCACTAGCGAGCTCTAGTGATCCAAAAAGAATTAATATAAAAGAAACTAAAAAAATATCTACGTTATTAATACTTAACATTTACGTTATAATTTACAATTAATTTTGTGTTGAAAATGACGAAGCAGGCAATCCTTCTGAATTAAATAAGCTAGCAGTTGATGTATCTGACCATGCATATCGAACAAAAACAGGGTTTTCAATATTATCAGAATATATTTCAAGATAATTCTTTCTATTTATGACTCTAGCTTTAATATATTTTTTATTTTTACCTGCAATTTCAAATTCTTGACTTGATTCATTTAGTACTAGTCCTGATCCAATATGATCAAATTTTAAAATAATTTTATTATTATCAACTTTACTACTTTTAAATAGGGGGCCAGAAGCAACAATATTTTTATTATAATCATTATTAAGTGCTAACATAGCAAATCGCTCACCTACATCATGTTTATTTGAAGGATGTATATCATAAAGTTCACCAATATCATTTGTAACAACCATTCCTGTTTTTGCAACCTTAAGTAAGTCTTTTTGCGCATCACGAAAGTACGGAGACATACCATTATAATTAAAGTAGGGTGCTATTTGAGCGAAGTAAAATGGAAATTCATATCCCCAACGCTTTCTCCAATCCTTAATTATCTTAGGCATAAGTACTTTATAGCGATCATAATTTGGTCCACCTTGTTCAGCATTTGTCTCTCCTTGATACCAGATAACACCTTTAATCTTATATGGAATAATTGGGTATAACATTCCATTAAATAAACTTCCAATCGTTTGATGATTAAAAACTGTTCTTTGTGGAATTTTTGAAAAATCAATAGGGTTTTCATTATAAAAAAATAATGATGTATAAGGATAATGATAATTTTCAATCTGAAAAAATTCTTCTGCGATAACATTATATTTCCATTTGTCGCTCATTTTAATTTTTGAATTTTCATTTGAAAAAATTGAAATATTACCGAGTCGACCTAATCCAATTATCCTTACGATTATTTGATTATCCCCTAAGACTAAGTAATCAGGATTAATTTTATAATCAATACTCGATTTTGAATAAATATAACCGTTTTTATTGTTTTGGAGGAGGGAGGAGGCAATCCTTTTTCCATTGATATTAATATCATATTCCCAAAGGCCCCATGGCATATTATCCAAAGGCTGAACATTCAAATAATAATTTTCATCAAGATTATTCATTTTAAAATTATTTTTAAACAAAGTTAACCCAGAAAAATTTATAGTTTGTGTTAGACTATCAATCGAATTAGCGTTGTTAAGTTGTGACCAAATTATTTCATTCGGCTTTTTAATTTTACTTTCTAAAATCGTATCAAGCTCATTCCAATTATCAATATAGTAGCTTAAATAATCAATATCTTTTTCTTTAGTTATCTCATTAAGTTGTAAATCCCAATTTGATGAAGGCATAGTTACTGATTCAAAATTATTAAACCAATCTATAGATTTCTGATTAAGATCAATTAGAGTTTCAAATTGTTTCAATTGACCTTTAAATAAATTTATTTTTTTTAATACATCATGACTTGCCCATGCTTCAGCTTTGCTACCACCCCAACTAGCATGTATAATTCCAATTGGAACATTTAATTCATTATGTAACTTTTTAGCAAAAAAATATCCTACTGCACTAAATGGTATTATTCTATCTTCAATTGCTTCTGACCATTCGCCTGTTAATCTTTTTGTTGGTTGATAACTCAAATGTTTTTTCACATTAAACATTCTTATCTGTTTATAATTTGCATTAGCAATCTCATCTGCAGTTTTATCTGTGGAATTACAACAATAATCAAAGTCCATTTCCATATTTGATTGTCCAGCTGCTAGCCAAACCTCACCAATTAAAATATTATCTATTTTAATTCTTTCTTTTTGTGAAATAACTTCAAGCGAGTGTGGACCACCTGCCTCTTTAGTATCAAGTTCGATGAGCCAATTACCACTATCATCTGAAATTGAAGATGCTTGATTCTTCCAAGATGAAATTATGCGTATTTTTTGATTAGGTTGAGATTTCCCCCAAAAAGAAACTTTAGATTCTCTCTGAAGAACCATACCATCAGAAAAAAGTGAAGGAAGAAATAAGTACTTTGACTCCTTATTACATGAAGTAAAGAAGATTAAAAAAAATAAGAGATATCTCATAATAAATTATAAATTTTGGGTACTACTCCTTGAGGCAAAATGATTTCGCCCTCTTAATGCAAGCTGAACATTTGTATGCTTATTATTAATTACTTTATCATTCCCTGAGTAAAACTGAAATAAAATTGTTTTGCGGGGTTTTTTTGAAAGATTAGGCATTGATCCATGTAAAGAGCAGCTATGGAAAAAAACAATATCACCTGAATTAGCAATGATTGGTTGGGCTTCTTCTAGTCTATAATTGTTGTGAATCTTTGGTATAAAAGTATGACCATCACTATCTTTAATTTGACCTAATTTATTTGAACCTGGGACAATGCGTAAACATCCCATTTCTTCGGTTGAATCAGATAAATGGAGTACAGCAGCTATCATTGAATTATTAATTGTTGGGAAGTATGACCAATCTTGATGTAATGGGAATGCTGCCCCTTTTTTTGGCGGTTTTAAAAATAATTTTGAATGATGCAATATGATATTCTTGCCAATGATAGATTCAATAATATCTAGAAGTTTCTTATTCTGTAATAAAAACAACATTTCAGCAGAATAGCTTTGAACATTATGTGTGTGAATTACTTCAGTTGACAGTTTATTCGTTTCTAATTCATTTTGAAGTTCACTATCCCAACGGGCATTAATATTTTCTCCGCTTAATTTTAACTGTTTAACTATATGATCAAATTCTTTTTCAATTAGATGAATTTCATTTTTTTTTAAAACATTTTTTTGAAAATAAAAACCATCACGATTAAAGATAGAACTAATTCTGTTCATTTTTGAGTTTTCCCAGAATAAATAATGGGACAGATTGATTCATCTTCTAATTGCTTTAAATATTCTGAATTTTTACCCTTAATCATTATCTTTTCTGATTTTTCAGTACAAAAATGCACAACCATTCCTACTCGATCTTGATTACTTTTATTGGGGCCAGAAGAGTGATAGGTTGTTGAAGTATGTATACTTATTTCACCTTTCTTTAAATTTGAGTTAACTATATTTATATTATTTTTGAATTTCATTTCTTGCTTTATTATATCTTTATCAAAAAAATCTAGCCCTTGAATTTCAGACCATTTATTTGACCCTGAAATAAAACGAACAGGACCGGATTCATCTTTAACATTAGAAAAAGCAATCCAAGCGGTATAGACGCCATTTGGTTTCCAAAAAGGCCAGTACTGAATATCTCTATGCCAGCCAGCATTGCCTTCATGGCCACCACCAAAAGGTTTCCAAATGCTTTGGGAATGCCAAATTTGAATTTTTTTTGCTTTAGTTTCTAGTGCGAGTTTTTTTCCAAAATCAACATCACAAATAAGATTGTAAATAATATTATTGGATAGATGCGGTTTATCAATTTTTATAATTGTTTTTGGATTATCACCTGAGTTCCAAAATCTATTTTCAGGTTCAATTCCAGTTTCATATTTACCTTGGATAACTTTCCAAAGTTCTTTTCTTGCAATATCTATTTTCGAAGAAGAAAATATTTTAGGTAGAAGCGTAAAACCGTCATTATCTAGAGTATAATTTATATTGATCATTGTTTATCTTAGATAGTCTTCAAATCCTTTAAACTTCATGTGTTTACTAGAATTAAAGACAGGTTTTTTAACATAATTATTATTTATTCCTTTTGAAGGCTCTCCTCTAAGTAAAATACAATCCCATTCTTTTCTATTAACAAAAGTTGAAGTAGGAATATATCTTAAAGTTAAGCCAATTCTCCATTCTTTAGATTTATTAGGATTTGAACCATGGACTAAAAAAGGATTATGGATAGATATATCACCAGGGTTTAATTCAATGTTAATTGCTTCTGATTCATCAATCTCATCAGGATGAATTGCAAGTCCAAGAACAAATTTTTCCATATCTTCTTTGATTAAATCTGATTGGTTTAATAATTTTTTATTTTGAGTCCCAGGTATTATACGCATACATCCGTTATTCGCATTTGAGTTTGTGCCAGCAATCCATAATGAAAGGACATTCATTGGAATTAATGGCCAGTAAGAACCATCTTGGTGCCACCCAACAGCTTTACCCGTCAGTGGTCTTTTTGCAATATAATGTGCCCCAAAAAGTGCGATATCAGGACCAACAAATGTCTCAATAATATCTAAAAGGTTTTTCGATTTTAGTAAATGATGAATAAATGGATCATTAACTAAAAGGTCATGATGAAAAGCTTCTGGATGAATATCAGGATATTTTTTTATAAGCCAATCTATATGGTCTTCCATCTCTATTGCTAATGATCGATCAATTCCATCTCTTATTATTGAATATCCTTTAGTGAAAAAATCTTTTTTTAAATGGTCATACATCATTTTTAAAGTTGATGGTGCCTTCTAAGCATACAGTCATTCATTACAAAAAGGAGGTTTTTTGAAGTAGCAACTTGCGCTGCTTCTTCATTGATTACGCCATCTTGTAGCCAAATAGCTTTCGCATTTATTTTAATTGCTTCTTTAACTATTGGCACAACGTGCTCTGATCTTCGAAAAACATCAACAATATCTACTTTTGAAGGTATTTCTAATAAGTTAGAATAAGACTTCATGCCTGCTATTTCAGAGTGGCCTGGATTAACTGGTATGATATCATATCCATTGTCTTTTAAATATAAAGCCACATAATGACTGGGTCTTTCTGGCTTTGGGCTCATACCTACTACAGCAATGGATCTCATAGTAAAAATTTTATTTATAGTTTCTATGGAGTTCATTTTTTAAAAAGATTTTTTAATACATAAGAAATAATTTTAGGATTTTCTTTAAGACGTCGAACTGAATATTCAAACCAAGCTTCTCCAAAAGGAACATAAATTCTAATTTTGTATCCTTTACTTTTTAATTCTTCTAGTCTATTACCCATTGGTACACCATATAAAACTTGGAATTCAAATCTCTTTGGCGATATATCATTTTCATCAATAAAAGATTCTAAACGGTCAATTAAGGTAAGGTCATGAGTAGCTAAGCATGCATATCCTTTGCCATTTAATAAAGATTTAGCCATCTCAAAATAGTTATCATTTATTGCAAGACGATCTTGAATAGCAATATCTTTTGATTCATTATATATACCTTTACAAATTCTAAGATTAAGCAGTGACGAATCTAGATCTTTAATATCATCTAGGCTTCGATAAAGGTAAGCCTGAATTACTGCCCCTAGCTTTTCATTTTTTGTTATTGCGTTTTTGTATATTTCAAAAGTTTTAGATGTATATGGTGAGTTTTCCATATCAATAGTTATACCAACATTATATTCTTTCCCTATTAAGGATAAAGAATTAAAATTTTCTTCTCCTAGATTAGAATCAATTCCTAATCCAAGATGTGTTAACTTTACTGAAATTGTACTATCTAATTTTTTAGATGAAATATTTTT
>CEVW01109063.1_pt1 | contig 11521 bp, 8 predicted proteins | sample 427061 | NCBI WGS metagenome assembly CEVW01 (sample SAMEA2623774, study PRJEB7988) | marine metagenome | biome: marine biome (ENVO:00000447); feature: surface water layer (ENVO:00002042); material: "saline water (ENVO:00002010), including plankton (ENVO:xxxxxxxx)" | depth 5 m
TGGCTCATATCAAAAACACAGAGAGGTGGATATGCACTTGACTCATTCATCCTTAAGATACCCGTTTTTGGCGCCCTTACTGAGATGTCCATTTTGAATAAATTTTGTAAAACGTTTGGCATTTTGATAGGTGCAGGGGTACCGGTACTCGAAACGACTGCATTATTGAGAAAGGTAGTGGACAATAAGGTCTACGAGAGAGCGATAGATAATGCTTCAGACCTTATAAGAGATGGATATAACATCTCTACTGCGTTAAGAAGAACGGAGGTCTTTCCTTCTATCCTTTTGCAATTGGCCTCAACAGGAGAAGAAACTGGTGAGTTGGATGACCTGCTAGATAGAGCGGCTGATTATTATCAAAAACAAGTGGATGCATTGGTAGAGCGTATGACAACTCTAATTGAGCCTTTGCTCATTCTTTTGGTTGGTGGGGTAATTGCCCTTATGGTGGTTCTTACCTATTTACCTGTATTCCACCTTGGTTCAGCTCTACAGTCAGGACTTTAATATGCAAATTGGATTATTTATTGTTATTGGTCTAGCTCTTGGGTACATGGTCAAGCTTGCAGTTAATTGGCTTGCAATTGACGGCTATCTGATGAGTAAAGGAAACCTTTTTCTTGAGGTTTTTGGCGCAGGTATGGTCACTTGGAGTGCAGTCAATTTAGAGATACCGGAGGCTATCATCTTTTCGATCATTGCAATGTCACTTGCAGGTATATCCATAATTGATTTACATACCTTTCAAATTCCATTGATTTTTATAATAGTTGGATTAACTGCTTCTATTGCGGGTATTCTTTTTAAAGTAATATTTCTTTCCTCTGCATTATGGGGTATTTTTGTAGGTGCATTCATTCCTCTTGCAATAATGTTAATACTATGGAGTATTACCAAGCGACAGGGTATGGGCTATGGAGACATACAAATGGGAATAGTGTTAGGAGCCTGGCTGGGACCAATGAGAATGGCCTTAACTCTATTTGGTGCATCTTTGCTGAGTTTATTGGTCTGGATAGGCGTTTCTTTAGTTAGAGGATTTGATAAAGATAGGGCAATCCCTTTGGGACCTTTTTTATCAGTTGCAGGAATGGGGTCATATATTGGTAGTTTCTACTACCCTAAATTTTTTCATTTATTGATGTTACATTAGAGGAAAACATGAAAATAGTACGCGATTGGCTATGGATTATTTTATTACTGAGTAACTCGGTTGCATCAGATGGCAATGTCCAGGCCATATTTGGTGGATTCGTATCGAAACCCGAAGATGGACAATTGAGTTTTACCAATCCTGGATATGAACTAAGTCACATTCTTAAAGATGGTAAACCATATGTAAGGCCAGAGATGGAAGGAGCTGGGTCAAGATCTGAACCAGGCCAGCCTCATCTTCCAACAATATCAACATATTATGCCGTTGAACCTGGGAAAACATTCTCTGTTAATGTCTCAATAAATGAGTCTGAGGTCATTGAGAACGTGGAGGTGATTCCCTTTGATACATGGGATTCACAACCCACAGGTGTCTTAAATAAGGGAATTGCATATGAACGGCCTTCATTATTTCCAGAAAATATTGCAACTGTTTCCGATCCAATGGTGTTTAGGGATATTGTAATGGTTCAGGTTTCAATGACTCCTTTTCAATACGATCCCGGTTCTAAAACATTGACCATCATTCAAGATGCTGAACTGGAACTGGTAGAGTCCGGAGAAGTTGAGTTACCGCATATTCCACAAAAAAGATCACGTGAATTTGAAAAACTTTACCAATCTCTAGTTGTTAACTATCCTTCCTCAAACCGAAACGAAAATGAGGTATATCAGAGGCCATCTATTCTATATGTTTTACCTAGTAACATAGGAAATCTTCTTGGTACAGTTGAAGAATTAATGAATTGGAAAAAGAGAGTTGGATTTGATGTCCAGTATGTAAGCAGCTCCAGCATAGTTAATAATAGAAATAATCTTAAGAACTATATTGAGGATGCCTACGAATCTTGGGAAAATCCTCCGGTGCATGTCACCATTGTCGGGGATGTAACAGGTAGCTATGATATCCCTACCTGGACTGAATCTTATAGTGGATATAGTGGTGAAGGTGACCAACCGTATACTACTCTTGAGGGAAATGACGTTTACCCGGAGGTTTTCATTGGACGAATGTCATTCTCAACAAGTTCGCATTTGAATACCATCATTAGTAAGACTCTTAATTATGAGTCAAATCCATACATGAGTGAGAATTGGTTCCAACGTGCTTGCCTTGTTGGTGACCCAAGTACTTCAGGAATTTCTTGTGTAATTACAAATGAGGCCATCAATGAAATTTTAGATATCTCGGGTATAGATGATGTGAATACTGTTTACAGCGGTTCTTTCCCAAGCCAGATGGTTGCAGGATTAAATGAGGGAGTTGGCTTCTTCAATTACAGGGGATACTATGGTGTAAGTGGATTTGGTTCGAGCGACGTAAATAGTACCTCCAATGGTTTTATGCTCCCAGTTGCTACTGTGATCACTTGTGGAACAGGTTCATTTGGCTCAGGCAGTAGTGAGTCATTGATCGAATCATTTATAAGAGCAGGAACTCCATCTAATCCAAAGGGCTCCGTTGTCTGCATAGGGACTGCTACTCTTGGTACTCATACTATGTTCAATAATCTTGTGGATATGGGTTTCTACTATGGTGCTCTTATTGAGGAGATTGAGACACCAGGGGCTGCTCTAATGTATGGTAAGATGATGCTCTACAAGAATTACCCTTCAAATCCAAATAATTACTGCGATATTTTTACTCATTGGAATAATCTAATGGGAGAATCATCACTCCAGATGTGGACCGCATATCCAGAAATGATAACGGTCACACATCCCTACAGCATAAGTAAGGGAACGAACTTCATAGATATTACCGTGGAAAAACAAAATGGTGGGCATGTTGAGGATGCCTGGGTTACTATTTTATTGGATGATGAGATATTTGAATCAAGGCATACTAATTCAGAAGGATTCGTCCGTTTACCAATTAATTCCTTAGAAACAGGAGAGGTACTTGTTACCGTAACCAAAAAGAACCATTATCCTTACACTAGCTCCTTTCAGTTGTATGACTCAGGAGTTGCAGTAGGGCTTGCAGATACACCATTTACAATTGATGATGATGGGCAGGGTAATTCAAATGGGAATGGTGATCTCATTGCAAATGGTGGAGAGACCTTAGAAGTAAGCGTTACTCTAAAGAATTATGGATCAGAGGATGCGATTGGAACCATCGGGGTCTTATCCTCCACCAACGGTAGTATAAACATTGACCCTTCGACTAGCACCGTTGACTTCGGTGACATTGCGCCTGGTGAATCCGTTACAAATTTTACTCCTTTCATCATTACACTAGAGGATGGACTCCCAGACGGAATTGACCTGGAGCTAACTCTGAATCTCACTGACGCTGAGGAAAACCATTACGGAAGTGGTGCATTGACCATTTTTTCATCTGGAAATGAATTAAGTGCTATTGGAATGGACATAATAGGGTTTTTTGAAGGTGAGGTTTTGGAGCCTGGCCAGACCAGGGACATTAATATAGAATTGAGTAATAGTGGATCAACTGATGCATTATACGTTTCTGGTACGATTACCTGCGCAAGCCCATTCATTGAAATCAATGATGACTCTGGAACATGGACAACAGTCAATTCCGGTGGATCATCAACTAACGGGGACGATCATTTTCAAATAAGTGCTCTAGAAGAAACCATTCCCGGTGCTATTGCACATCTAATTGTTAACGTAGAGACCGAGGATGGATATGCATCAAACTCCATTTTAGAAATTCAGATCGGGACACCGGATGTAAATGATCCAGTAGGGCCTGATTCTCATGGCTACTACATATACGATAATGAAGACATTGACTATCTCCTTGCACCCACTTACGAATGGGTTGAGATCGATGATAGAGAAGGAGGTCCGGGGCAACATTTGAGTTCTCTGACAGATAGTGGTAATAACCAAGATGATGTAGAGACAATTGATCTACCTTTTACATTTAGGTTCTATGGTGAGGATTACGATGAAATAAGTATCTCATCCAATGGCTGGATAGCAATGGGCCAAACCGAACTAGAATCATTTAGAAATTATGAGATGCCTGGTGTCGGAGGTCCTGCAAAGATGATAGCGGTATTCTGGGATGATCTAAAACTCTCAAATGGTGGTAGGGTATACACCTGGTATGATGAGGTAGATAAGAAATTTTATGTTGAATGGTCAAGGGCAAGAACCTACCAGAATAATTCGCTTGAGACATTTCAGGCTGTATTGTTTGATCCAAGCTATTACGTGACTCCTACTGGAGACGGAGAGATACTGCTTCAATACGAGACATTCAATAACACATCTTATGGATCCTACAGTTGGGATCAGATACATGGTGCCTATTGCTCTGTAGGGATAGAGGACCATACCATGACAAGAGGCCTTCAATATACATTCAATAATACCTATCACCCTGCTGCTATGCCGTTGAATGATGAAAAAGCCTTGCTTATCACAACGAGAGGTTCCCAAATGAGATTAGAGGGGGACCTGAATTACGATGAGAAGGTTGACATATACGACCTAATGCTCCTAGTAGATTTCAATCTAGGGTTTGAGGGGGAAGTAAATCCATACTTTGGTGATATTAATGGTGATGGAATGGTCAATGTAATGGATCTCATAGCACTTATACGGAGTATAATGGGATACGGAGAATAGTACCTAGATTCAAATGTAATGCTATCTACTCCTATCATTGTACTAGGTACCCTTGTTATACTACTTTTCATGGCAGGAATTCTTGAATTCCAGGATCACCAGTCATCGCTAGATGCCATACCTTTAAGGATACATGTTAATGGGACCAGAGGAAAGTCTAGTGTAACACGGTTGATAGCTGCAGGTCTTCGTGAGGGGGGGTTAAGAACCTTTGCAAAGACAACAGGAACTGCGCCTCGAGTAATTGATGCAGAGGGAAAGGATAGGATAATCCACAGACTTCGTTTACCATCAATAGGTGAACAGGTTCGTTTGTTAAAATATTTTGCATCAGAAAATCCAGATGCAGTTGTAATGGAGTGTATGGCAGTCCAGCCTCAATATCAATGGATAGCAGAGCATCAGATGGTTAAGTCACAGGTAGGGGTCATTACAAATGTTAGACCAGATCATTTAGATGAGATGGGACCTACGGAGGAAGATGTTGCAAACTCACTATGCAATACGATTCCTGTAGGCGGAGTGTTGATCACTGGCGAAGATCAAAAGACCGATCTAGTAAAAGACATTACCTTATCGAATGAGTCTAGATTCGTTCATTCAGACGAAGCATCCATATCAAAGGAAGAATTATATCAATTCTCCTATATGGAGCATCCATCCAATATAGCAGTTGCCTTGGATGCTTGTAAAGAGGCAGGAGTTGAACGTGAGATAGCCCTTGCAGGCATGCACAAAGTTCAGCCTGATGTGGGTGCCTTAATAGCTTGGACTCTTAAAATGAGTGGAAAGAGAATCCAGTTCATCAATGGAATGGCTGCAAATGATCCTGTTTCAACCTTGCAGATATGGAAATTCATCATAGATAGATATCCATCAGAAAGTGGAACATGTGTTTTCTTTAACTCCAGGGATGATAGACCATCAAGAACTCGTCAGATGATAGAGCTTACACTTAGCGATATAAAACCAGATCATTTTATTGTAAGAGGAGATAAGGTCTCATCATCCATAGAAAGGCAGAGGCATCGATCACCTGAGACCAAGGTCGAGGTGGTTGGCCTTGATGATCCAATTGAGTTGTTGATCCAACTATTCGATAAAATGCCGAATGATACCTTGGTCTACGCAATAGGGAATCAGGTTGGAGCAGGGCAGGAGATCTTGGAATTGATATCAACGTACAGGCAGCATGGTTGAAATAAGCATAGGACTTGGAATTGTCCTTAGTCTGGTTCTTTCTGAAACCCTTGGAGTTACTGCGGGTGGTATTATCGTGCCTGGATACATTGCACTCTATCTCCATCAACCTACTCAGGTTATAGTCACATTTCTTGTCGCTATTCTTGTTTGGGCAATCATACAGGGCATGGGGAATATCATGTTCTTATATGGTAAGAGGAGAATTGTTTTAGCGCTTATTCTGGGTTTTTTCTTTGGATACATATCAAGAAATTTCATTTTCATATCAGAAGATATTGGGTCCGTAGCAGTAATTGGTAATATCATTCCTGGGCTGATAGCAAATTGGATGGACAGACAAGGCATCATCAGGACATTGTCAGTGGTCGTGTTGACAGCAGTGATGGTCAAATTGTGCGTGATGTTATTATTCGGTGGAGTACTCTTTGAATAATTATAAGAAACAGCCCTTCATACCGGCGATTCAAAAGACAACTACGCTTGTTGCTCTATCTTTTTTGGCTTTGGCATGTTTCATTATTTCAATGAATTTCAAGACCATTGACGTTTCACCATCTTACGAGCATAAAATTGAAGCTGCAAACCTGATGCAGGAAGCAATGCGTGTTCTAAAGAATCATAGAATGGAAGAAAGTATTTTCATTGATATTGAGAATGACCCCAACGAAACGGGGCTTGTTGGTAGTCCTTTTAGTCTCATTACTACTGATGAGGGCGATCTCGATTCAAAATTGACGACACTTGACCCTAATTTTTCTGCAGTGATCGTTGAATTGATGTATCAATTACAGTTGAAGGCTGGAGATACAGTTGCCGTTCTAATGACTGGATCAATGCCAGGTGCGAATATTGCAGTGTTGACCGCGTGCAAAGCTTTGGAGCTTATTCCCATCACTATTACCAGCGTTGGTGCATCTCAATGGGGTGCTAATCAAGTTGATTTTACCTGGCTAGATATGGAATCTATTCTCTATGAGAACGAACTCATTTCATCTAGAAGTATGGCAGCCTCCATAGGTGGGAGAAATGACATGGGACGATTGTTGTCTCCTTCTGGTAGAGAAATAATCACTAAGAACATAGCATCGCATGGTATTCCACTTATTCGAAAAGAACGCTTAGCAGAGAATATTCAGCACAGAATGAAACTATTTAACTCAGTACGTTCAGTTGAGACATACGATGCAGTTATAAACGTAGGTGGAGGAGTAGCTAGTTTAGGTACAAGCTTCAACCTAAGGCTCTTGCCCCCTGGAGCGGTAAGGCGCAATATGATCCAAGATATCATACGCCCTGGAGGCATTGAGGGTGTCTTATCAAAGTTCTTAAAGTTTGATGTTCCTGGACTTCACATACTTAATATTAGACCCCTTACTCAGCAGTTTAAGATGCCTTTTGCACCAATACCTGCTCCAGAGATAGGTGTTGGTGGATTATATGCAATTGAGCGATATAATGTTTGGGTCGCAGGTATGTGCCTATTAGTTGTCAGCTCAAGTGTGTTGGCAGTTGGGATCCACAGTAAAAGAAAAATCAGACAACATTTGATACAGCATGAACCAGATAGCCTGTTATAAGAGCCTTACGCCTCTACTAATACTTTTCTTGTTTTCATCTCTTGATGCGACATTATTGAAGCCTACTCAGAACAATGAGGAAAAAGAGATATTGATAGTGAATGGAAAAAGAAGATTGTACTATCCGATAAGCCAGGAGGGCACTCACTATTCCTTGGAGGGGCCAACACGCATTGAGTTCATATCAAGATATCCAGTCCTAAAGAAAAAGAAAAACAGTCATTCTTTTAAATATCTTATAGTGATAAATGGAGTGGATACTGTCAATGTGAACCATCGTTATAAAATTCAGCGTTCCATTAAATCAGTTCAACACCCAAAACATAATTACACTTACTCAGGTAATTATTTCATCAATTTGGACAAAGGGTCGCATACGATTGAACTTTTAACGGAGAAAGGGCAAAGATATCCAGTGCTAATGAGAGTTCTGGCCAAAGAGTTTGAATCGATGGGTAAGAATAAAAAGATCCTAAAACCAATGGTCCATAAAAACTCTCTAGACTTGGTAACAGATGGTAGATCCATCAATTATTTTGAATGTATCCCTGGTTTGCCACTTCAAGTAGAAGCTTTTGGTAAAAAGACACTAAGAATATTAACTCGTCTACAATTCTCAGATTCGATGGGCCAAGAGGAATCTTATCGATTAAAGGTGAGTGAAGGTCCAAAGGTGATTGGAACATATTATTTTAATACTGAGCGGTCGTCTTCATCTCAAATTGGAGAGAGGATGGATAAGGTACCTGGGAAATGGAGATCCTGTGAGGTCTCAGTACCAAAGGGAAAACATCGTTTTAATATTGAAGTTTTAGATAGGGATAAGATAGTCCTTACTCGTTTTATACTATACTGATGCAACTTAAAATTAAAATTATATCATTGATGATGATTCTGTCCTGGCTTTTAGGAGGAACGCCTATTGAATTTGGTGTTTCATTGACCGGAGGGTACGACAACAATGCCATGCGATTTTCAATAGATGAGATCAATGAGGCTGCCCAAGAGATAGAAATGATGGGAGGGGCCAAGACCTTTGACAGCTTTGTCACTAAATGGGGCGTGTCAGCATTGAAAGAAATGATCATTGGTCAAAAAAAAGTGATCAAGCTGAGAGGTTTTTTTGCCTCATCCGATTACATCAACACGCCTGAAAAGAAATATTGGTCAGGAGGAACTGACCTGACCTACAAGTGGGGCTCCTATAGAAACATCAAATATTCATTGCGTCACCTAGATAGGTTCTATCTTCGTCATTATATTAACAGGGATGTCTCTGTAAGCGATCTGGCTTCATGTCTTTTTACTGATAGGAGTCATGCACTGACCATCACTCAGCGTCTTTCCAAGGTCTCCTGGCTAAATCTTGGCGCAGGGTATTTACAAAGGTATTACTCGAGACCCTTTACTGAATTCGATCTTGATATAGTATATTTAAAGGCAAAAATAAATTATAAACTGAAAAATATAGGCTCAGTTGCAGTTCAAATAAATCAAGGAGCGGCAAACAACATCTCCTACTCATCGCAAATAAGGCCTAGCAGTTTTGATAGGTCCTATGATACGATGGAATTGTTTGTTCCACTTAAGATGAATAAGAACTTGCCATTAATAAGTGAAATTGGGGTGTCCCTACGTGCTGAGTTCAGAGAATACGATGCAGAAGACCCAAGCGACCCTCTTCACTCTGGGAGAAGCCATGTGGACTCAAAATATGATATGTGGGTCAAAAAGAAATTAACGGATGAAATTTCCTTGACCCTGTCTTCTAGGTTCAGGACCAGGGTCACGGAATCAGAATATGAATGGGTGGATGACCTGAAAAGTTTTAAGCAGTTTCAATTTTGGTTCAATATTGAATGGGATATGATCTATGATAAATATTAGAATTACTATAATACAAGCATCAATGATATTAACCATTTTTGGTTGCATGAGTCCTGATGATGAAAACCTATGGTCGACAGTTGTAGAAAAAACCATCAGCACAAATGGGTTCGCACGTGACGTATATGTTCAAGGTGATACGGCATTCATTGCAGCGGGTCAATCTGGCCTCCAGGTATGGAACCTGGGATCAAAGACATTGTTAGAGCAATATGAATCATTTGGCTCTGCAGATCTTGAGGATGTTGGTCGGGTCCACTATGACAGTCTTAATTCATTGGTCTTCATCATGGATCAGTCCAAGATAATGTTTGATGAATACGACAGTACATTGTTTGATGCGCCAACTCCCATAGGAGATAGTCACAATGAGGATTTCATTGTCCTTTCAGAAACAAGTGGAGCTTTTTACATATACTATGTAGATCGAGATGCTGGTGACGGATTTCTTTGGGGGCAATATAATTTTGAGGAAATTCCGTTTATTGGTGAAATATGGCAGAGACAGGATAATGATGGTCAGATCCGTCCCAGCTCACCCATGAAAGGCCTATCTCATAGTGGTAACTTTATTGCAGTTGCAGGAGACCAAATGGGTGTATACCTCTATGGGGTCAATTTAATCGGTGATTCACCAGAATTCATTAAAAGAATTGACACAGAGGGAAATGCTGAAGATGTTCTAATCTCAAATAATGGTGTATTTGTTTCTTGTGATGATGCAGGGGCTTATTTCATTCCAATGGAAAGTTTTTCTGGAGATGAGGTCTTGCACCGTTTCGCAGATAATATGACAGTGGACCACATAACTGTGAAGAATGACATCGCATCTCTATCATTGGGGTCTAAAGGTATCGCCCTGTATGATATCTCTGACCCTACGCAGCCCGAGGCAAAGGGAATCTTTCCAGTTGGATATACGTATAGAACTGTATTCTGGAAAGACCGGTTACTTGCCTGTACCCGTGAAGGACTACAAGTACTGAAAATTGAAAAATAATAAACCAAAATTAAAATCAAGGATGTAATCAAATGAAGAAGGCAGCTATTTTTGCCAGTATGATATCGGTTTTGTTCTCAACAGGTTTTGATACCCCAGATGGTGCTCCAATTCGCCAAGGTGTACACATTGAATGGTACAGGACGGTTGCACCTGGTAGTGATGGAGAGGCTGTTTTTGTATGGTCGGACACACGCTATGGAATGCGAAATATCTTCGCTCATAAGATAGACCAAGACGGCCAACTGCTATGGGGAGATCAAGGAGCAGTGGTAACTGATCTACCTGGAAGACAAGAAGATCCTGTTGCGATAACAGATGGCAACGGAGGTGTCTTTATAGCCTGGGTCGACTATCGCTTTGATGAGCAAGGAGATATCTTTATGCAGCACCTTGATAGTGATGGTGAGACCCTATTGGATGATAATGGTGTAGCGCTTGCACAAGTAGAAGGAAAACAGATCACCATTAACATGTGTACCGATAGTCTTGGTGGAGTATTCGTTACCTGGCAGGACAAGCGTAGCGGAATAGATGATGACATCTACGGCACACATGTATCTGCAGATCATGAAATCGTTTCACCAGGTTCAGGAGTTCCCATTGTCATTGAAGGCGGAAACCAAAATGCAAAGACCATTGAATACGCTGGTGGGTCTGAAGCGTTTATTGCTTGGGTTGACTCTCGCGAAGGTGCAAATGCAGACGTGTATGGCCAGAGACTAAATATAGCAATGGAAGGTCTGTTCCAAGATAATGGCATCCCAATTGCTGCCACGGACGAACAGGAGCTTAAACCACGTGCCACTTTTGTACAGGGAACTACATCCTTTATTACTTGGAAAGAGGGAGATGAAAATTCAAAGGTCTTTTATCAGCACATCGACCATGATGGTCTAGTGTTTGATGATAAAAGAGCAATATCAGACAATGCTGCTCTGCAAACCGCACCAAGGGTGAAGAAAGGCACCGACGGTACTGTATTTGTGAACTGGAAAGACCTTCGAGATGACCCCATAGATGGAGATCAATATTTTCAAAAGATAGATGTTAGTGGTGACAGACAATGGAGTGATGGGGTACGGAT
>CEVW01021680.1_pt1 | contig 11499 bp, 7 predicted proteins | sample 427061 | NCBI WGS metagenome assembly CEVW01 (sample SAMEA2623774, study PRJEB7988) | marine metagenome | biome: marine biome (ENVO:00000447); feature: surface water layer (ENVO:00002042); material: "saline water (ENVO:00002010), including plankton (ENVO:xxxxxxxx)" | depth 5 m
TCCGATTCAGTAGCTAAAAGATTGATGAATTTTATACTATTCATATAAGAATCAAATGCATAGACTTTCCTTATAGAACTATTGATATAAGTCCATCCATTTATTTTTCCTAATGAATCATGAATATCTTTATCATTAATTAAACTCATACTAATATTTTCTCTTCATTATTTATTCGAACAAGCTCAACTCGAACCCATGAAATAGCTATTGCAAATGAAATAAATGCCGCAATCATCATTGCATACCAATTCCATTCAACAGGCTTTTCTAAAACAAAACTAAAATATAATCCTAACGGAGCACTAACACCAATAACGCGGATAATTGTAATCAATAAAACTGGTAGCCCTTTGCCTAGACCTTGCATCACTCTTCCAGACGTTATTGCAATTGCCACTAGAGGATAAATAAGACAAAGCATTCTCAAAAAACCAACCGAGCCATCAATGATCTCTTGATCATTTGTAAACCAGGATGAAAATGTTTCAGCAAATGCATATACAAATGAAGATGAGATCAAGGTTATGATGAATGCACTAATGATTCCATATTTAACAATATGATTTAAAGCATTAAGCTCTCTGGCACCATAAAACATTCCAACTAGAGTTGTCATCCCCCCTGCTATTGCAAATATTGGTAAAAAAATTAGCATGTCTAGCCTACCTGCAACTTGATATGCCGCGACAGTCTGTGATGAGTAATGAATTAAAATTTTATTAAAAACGCCCTGCCCTAATGCCATTATGATCATAGATAAAGATGCAGGCACTCCTACTTTTACAATATCCCATAATATTGACTTGGATGGTAAAAAATCTTTTAGATTAAACGTAATATAGGCATGCTCCTTAACAAAAAGCATATAGATAAAAATAATGAAGACTACTAACTGTGAAACAACTGTTGCCATCGCAGCACCTTTTACACCCATGCCAAATCCAAAATTCCCATAGTCTTCTAATGTGAAAATAAATATGGGGTCGAGGATAATATTGAGTATTGTACCCAGCCCTGCAACCATCATCGGAAATTTCATATCCCCTTCGCCTGCCAATATAGACCTAAAAAATCCAGAGAATACCATAAAGGGAAGACCGAGAACTATCACAGAGAGATACTCCCAGGCAAGCACCAAAATATTCCCCTCTGCACCCAGAACGATTAAGATCTTTTCACCAAAGTATAGACCTGCAACCGTAAAAACCACTGCAATGCATGCTGCCATTGCTAGCGCATGTTCTGCACTATTATCGGCGCTTGCTTTGTCTTCATCTCCTATAAACCGTGCAATTGATGCCGTAACTCCAGATCCCAATCCCATGGTTAAACCTAGCATTAAAAAAAAGATAGGCATGTTGAAAGCAATACCAGCAATTGCATCTCCACCCAAACGACCAATAAATATCATATCAATTACATTATAGAGCGTATGTATACCCATACCAAACATAATTGGGATTGCAAGTCTCCATAGAGCCCTTGAAGGGTTTTGAAGGAATGATGATAGCCTTGACACTGTATTTGAGCTATTGTTCACTAGTCTAAAGTTACCTTATGATCTAAGTTGCAGAACCAATCTGTTTAGATAGGCCATAGAATAGGTAGAATAAAAATAGCCATTACCCAAAAGATAAGGGCTAAAGGAAAACCAACCCGAATATAATCACTGAACTTATATCCACCTGGCCCATAGACCATTAGATTTGTTTGATATCCTACTGGAGTGATAAATGAAGCAGAAGCTGCAAATGCGACTGCAAAGACAAAGGCCCTAGGGTCAAAGCCCATCTGTTGTGCGACAGCCAGAGAAATAGGTGTCATAATTATTGCTGTCGCTGCATTAGAGGATATCTCTGTTAAAAAGATTGTAATAAAATATATTAGTGCTAGAAGTACTCTAGGTTGCCACTCAACATCAACTGATCTAGTTGCAGAAGAAATAAAACCCGCAATCCAGTCTGCCGTACCTGTTTTTTGAATCACTATTCCAACAGGAATCAATGCAGAAATTAGAATGATGACCTGCCAGTTAATGGATTGATAGCTTTCCTGAGGTGTAAGTATTCTTAGAGCCAATAATATTACAACACCAAGCATAGCACTTTTGACTATAGGCATGTATCCTAATGCAGCAAGGGTTATTGTACCTATGATCACAACAATTGTCATCCACCAAAATCGTTGTTTTCTTAATTCTGCATCCACCTCGCCAAGGACAATAAAATCACTTGTCTTCGATAATTCATTGATCTTATTCTCAGGTCCATAAACCAATAACGTATCATAAGCACTTAAAATAACATGAGCAATTTTTTCTCTAACTATCGTACCCTCTCTTCTTATTGCAAGAATAAAGGCACCAAACCTTCTTCGAAAATTACCGGTCATTAGACTTTTACCAACCATATCAGATTTATCTGTAATTAAACATTCAACAACTACATTATCCTCCTGCTCCAACTCCTCTTGGGTCAATTTCTCATCAGTAAGCAACCCAACCTTCTCAACTTCTTTCATCCTGAGAAAATTTTCTAGCGTACCTCTAACAAATAGGATATCACCCTCACGTAATCTTGTAAGTCTGATCATATTTGTTATCATTTTCCCATCTCTCAAAATATCAAGGACCATAACATCATAATTTTTATTTATTCCTCTTTCAAGACATGTCTTTCCGTTTAAAGGTGATTCAGATGTGATCTTCATTTCAGTAAGGTAGCCACCCAATCGATAGCTTTTAGTTAGGCTTGATGTTGAAGTCCTTGATGGCAGGATTATTGGTGCAATGAAAAGGATATATAGCAAACCAACAACCATTAATATCAATCCATATCTCATAAATTCAAACATCCCCATTGGCTCTACTCCTGGAGTCTCAATGTAAATGGAATTCACTAAAAGATTCGTCGACGTACCAACGAGGGTCAGGGTTCCTCCTAATATTGCGGAATAACTTAGAGGAATCAACATCTTCGATGGACTCATTTTGTACTTTTGAGCTAGGCGAATGGACACCGGCATGAAAATCGCAACAATGGCCGTGTTGTTTACAACTGCAGATGCAACTCCAATTGTGAAAAGATATACGCCCCTTCCAAGAAGAATCGATTTATCTGCCAAACGCCTTACTCTAATAATCAGGTACTCTAGAATACGTGTTTTTTGCAGAGCTCGACTTATAATAAATAAAAATGCAATTGTTATTACTGCAGGATTGGAAAACCCTGACAAAGCCTCTGCAGGCGTCAAGTATCCTAATGTAAAAAGAATTGTAAGCAATATCATTGCTGTTACATCTATCGAGAACATCTCTGTAACAAACATGATAAAACCAAAGAATAATAAACCAAGTACTAGTATTATGTCAGGAGTCATAATTATTTTTTTTAAAAAAAGTTATCCAATTTTATCAATTAAATGGATGCTCACCAGCATAGGATCTTTTTTGTTTTGATTTTACCTTCGATTCTTTTATTTGGTGGGAAGGAATATCTTGATTCATAATTGAACCAATAATCGAATCGATGATACTATCTTTTCTAATATTATTCAACACTGCCATAACGAGTATTGGATATTCATGTTGGGGCAATGCCATTTCCCATTCATCAAAAATATCTGTCTCATCCAAAAATTTATCAACATCTGGTTCTTTGTCTAAATGAAGTCTAACATCATCCATCAATGTAATGAGTTTAAGCTTCAGGTCATTCTTTTTCAGGTCTTTAAGTCTCATTCTTTTCCTAGAACTGACATTTCATTGACCTCATCGATTTGTGTTTCTGCAACATGCTCAGCTGCATACTGTTTGTAAACACCTGAGGTTACAAATATCTCAAATAGATCTTCATCAATATGATAATCATTCTTCATAAAACCCATAATACGCATTGCCTGTGATAATTTTTTACCTTCTTTATAAGGACGATCTGCTGCGGTAAGTGCCTCATATATATCTGCTATTGCCATGATCTTTGCCTGGGTAGACATCTGGGATTCATTTAATCCTTTTGGATAACCTGTGCCATCCATCTTTTCGTGATGCCCACCTGCAAACTCAGGTACATTCCTTAAATTTTTTGGATAAGGTAATTGCTCAAGCATCTCAATTGTAATTACAATATGGTCATTGATTATTTCACGTTCTTCTGGTAATAATGTGCCCTTTGGTATATTGAGATTTTGAATCTCTTCATTCGAAAGAAATGATTGTTCGCGATCAAAAATTTTGATTTTCTTCTTACCTATTGACCTAACTCGGTCCTGTAATTCGGGATTCATGAACTCACCACCTACATTACACTCCTCCAAAAATTTCATATTTGATTCAATCTCTTTCAAAGAATCATTATACTCTTTATCAAAAGGAACATCAGATCTACCATTCAGTTGACGCTTGAGGAAGGCGATCTCTTGATCCTTTTTTAAAAGTTCCGTCCTTGTCCTGATCAATTCAATTCTATCAAATATTGTTTCAAGCTTTGTTCCTTTATCTACAACATGTGGAGGAGTCGCAACTTTGCCACAATCATGAAGCCAAGCAGCAAGATAAAGTTCATATCTTTCATCATCGTTCATTTTAAAGTCTTTAAACCTACCTTCTTCCATCTTTGCAACAGCATCCGCTAGCATCATGGTGATGATTGGAACTCGCTCACAGTGACCTCCTGTATATTCTGATTTCTTATCAATTGCAGTTGCAATTAATTTGATAAATGATTCAAATAATTTTTTTAACTCTTCAACTAATCTCTTGTTGGTCAATGCAACTGCACCTTGAGAGGCAAGTGACTCAATCTGCTCCCGCATCTCCTCATTAAAACTAATGACATCACCATTTTCGTTTTGTGCATTGATAAGTTGCATGACCCCGATAATTTCATTTTCATGATTTTTCAAGGGAACTGTTAAAAATGATTTAGATCGATAACCATTTTTTTTATCAAAATTGATTGTACCTTCAAAATCATAGCCATCCTCTTCATAAGCGTCTTTAATGTTTACGGTCTTACCCGTAAGTGCAACATATGCAGATACATTCTTTTGGTTGGGAGTATTATCATCTAACCAAAGATGCACTGGATAAAAGGGTATTTCGACACCAGAGGTACCTCCCATCACAGTATTCATAGAATCATTTCTGAGTATCTCAAATGCAAGATTCCCATCATCATTCACAGAATAAAGGGTACGACCATCAGCCCTAGTTATGTTCTTCGCTTCCTCAAGTATCATCTCAAATAAACGATCTGTGTCTTTCTCAGTTGACAGAGCCATTCCTATTTCGCTTAGGCGATGAAGTCGATCTTCAAGGAATTTTATTCTATTTAGTGCGTCCATATTGTTGATTAATTATAAATTAGTTAATGACTAATTGAAATGTACATCTTTGAGAGGTTTGTTAACAATTAGAATAGGCATTGATTTGTTTTATGGAATTAATTTCGGATGTGGACTTAAATATAAAACAAAGAATTAAGCGAATTGCTCTATCCATTGAAAAAAATAAGGTTGATGGTACAGAACTCATAAAAGTTTCTAAGGACTCTCTATCCACCGGTGCTGATTTAGATGACATACATGATATTTTAGAACTAGGTCACCTTAGTAATGTCTCTCGTCATATGTCTGACCAAGACCTGATTGAGCCATGGTTCGACCTTTTAGTACAAATGATAGAAAGATCAAATTATAATTTAGGCCATATTTTAAAACAGAGATCAAAGAGATATGCCAGTAAGGATGCATTTAAACTCTTAGACAAGGGGAACCTGAAGGTATTAACATATGATGCACTTTGGTCATTGATTACAGAGGTTGGTCGCTCATTATCCCAACTAGATATAAATCAAAAAACACCTACCATTGGTATTTTATCACATAACCAATTAAATGGAGTATTAATCGATCTGGCTTGCCTCTCTTTTGGATATCGCATAATACCATTGCCACTTAATGCTAGTCCACATCAAATAAGCTATATAGTTGAACATAGTGAAATAACACATCTTTTCTTAGGTGGGGAGATTGGTAATAAGATCTGGAATGAGCTCCATAAAGAGACAAAAATCAAAACAATATCCTTGGACAATGTTGAAAAATCAATAGAAAGTATGAATTGGGATCTTTTTCTTGAACTAGGTGATCAGGCAATAGATTTTAACATAAATAAACAATTAACCACTGTCGATATAAAAAACACTCAATCCATAATGTATACTTCTGGAACCACAGACAATCCAAAGGGTATAACATTTAACCAGATCAATATGATAAGTAAAAGATTTGGCAGGGCCCTGGCACTTCCGGATATTGGATCTGATGATATATTTTTATGTTATCTCCCGCTTTATCATACCTTTGGAAGATACTTTGAACTAATGGGAAGTATCTTCTGGGGAGCGACATATTCATTTGCTGAATCACCCGCATTTAACTCTCTACTAAATGATTTTAAAATCATAAAACCAACTATATTTATCAGTATTCCTAAAAGATGGGTACAATTATATGAGATGCTAGATAGTTATCTAGAACTTGATTCAGATGATAGTTCTATCATAAAAACAAAGTTAAATGACATTACAGGTGAATCATTAAAATGGGGATTGTCTGCAGCTGGATATCTTGATCCAGATATATTTGTTTTTTTCCAAGATAATGGAATTAATATGCTAAGTGGCTACGGAATGACCGAGGCAACGGGCGGTATAACAATGACACCTCCAAATGATTACAAACCAGATTCAGTAGGCACAGCTCTTCCAGGAATTAAACTTAAACTGGCAGAAGATGGAGAACTTTGCCTAAAAGGTCCCTATGTCACCAAAGGGTATTTCAAAGAAGAGAATTCAGAGGCTTTTATTGATGGATGGTTCCATACACAAGATATATTCATAGAAAACAACGAGCACTATTACATAGTAGATAGAAAAAAGGATATCTACAAAAATAGTAGAGGGCAGACCATTGCTCCGCAAAAGATTGAAAATCTTTTTCAAGATTTTGAATCTATCAAATCAGTATTCTTAGTTGGAGACGGAAAGGAATTCAATACTGTATTAATATATCCTAACCATGAGAATGAAAATACTAACCTTCATTATGGAAAAATAGATGAAGTTCGAGATCTGTATAGCTCGATGATCTTGTCTGTAAATAGTTTCTTATCTCCTTTTGAAAGAATCGTCAATTATGTAATAATAAATAGAGATTTTTCTGAAGAAAAAGGCGAATTAACTCCCAAGAGAACTTTTATTAGGAAAAAGATATTAGAAAACTTCGAAAATATCATAGCACCTCTCTATGAAAAAAATTATTCATCTCTACACTATGGCAACAAAGAGGTAAGAATCCCAAACTGGATCATAAGAGAGATAGGTATACTAGATAGTAATATCAATTGGGATGGCCAAATCTTATCCATTAATGATAACTCAAGATCATTGCTGTTAAATTGGAAAAAAAATCGAATCCATCTTGGAAACTACACTTACCTATATGAGAATGATATTCTTGATATAGATGCCCTCATTCATGCACCAAATCTCTGGCTTGGTAATTTTGGTTTTACAGCGTTCACAGGTCCAAAGGTCTTCAGATTAAAAGAGACAAAGGGATTTGATGAATTAAGCATAGACCAAATGATACCCACTAAAATAGATAATGGACCTAATCAACAACATAATGCGGGTAATACTCTATTTGACATTCATAATGCAATAAGATTATTCATCGAAGGTAACCAATCCTCATTTAATATTCTCCAAGAGATCATTGATGAAAGGCTGGGGAATTGGTCAACTGTCATAGTCGATACTCTGATGCATTTTCGTTTTCATTCAGATGCTCTTTTTAGAATTAAATTAATAGAGACCATAGCACCTCTAATATCAGGTGAGTTGTTTATGGAACTTCTAAAACATGCCTATACGTTTCATAGAAAAAAAGATGCAACAAAAGGATTTACCTTTTCAATTGAAAGGACGAATGATGACCACTATCATTCACTAATTGAATATTTAAAGAATATAAAAAAAGAAATCAACAATGTAGATGCCATTGAGCAAGAATTTATCAAAACTCTTTTACTGCTTATAGCAGATTTTGGAATACTGCATCCCACACGTTTCATTTGGGCTAGATCAGAATTGGTGAATTGGCAATTGAATAAAGTCCCAAAGCCACTTCATTCTACTGGACAAAAGGCTTACTATAGTCTTATCAAAGGATTTCGATCTTGGATCGGCCAATCGCCAAATATAGGTGTCGATCGTGAAACCGGTGAAGAATATCGATGGAAGGATGTCATAATTTTCGATGATAATGTTCGTCAAAAGCATAGAGCTCGTCTTCTAAAAGCCATTAGTGAAACATCTTTGATAAAAGAATCAATCTTTATTTTCTCAAAAAACTCATTAATAGACCTCAATGAAATACCAAAAGAAGGTATTTGGATTACTCATCTAGGTAGTCGCAATAAAAAGAATGTTTTTAGATTGATCATTAAGACAAGAAACTTTAGTAACCACAATCTTGTCATAAATCTTCATGAAGGCTTAGAAAAAGATTTCATTAATGATGAGACAATATGGCTCATTAAAATGGGCTCTGGTTTCAAGGAAAATGCACTTTCTGAAAACTTTGGAGGTTACTGGCCTGAATACAAGTTATATACAGAAGAATACATTCAAGGCGAAACACTTGACAACTATCTAAAGCGAAATGAAAAAGATATAAATGATAAAGTAAGAATCGATAGATGGGAGATGAGATGGCTTCATTTTATTTGGAATGGAATTCAAGCCTATCAAGAATTTTGGGGTAGAAGTAATCTAGAATATTCCATACAACCTCCTTCCCCAAAGAACCTTATAATACCTCAGCATGATTACAAGACTGGTACCAGAATAATCTCAATTTCAAATAGAGGACCATTAGAATCATTCGCTGAACATTTTTTGTCTCTCTATACAGATTTTATTGTTTTAACAGAAAAGAAGTATCCTGGCCTAAATCATATGTCTGATTGGGAAGTGATTTTCACTGCAACAATTCAAGCCTTAAAAATAGATGAAGGAAGAAAGGTCCTAGAAAAATTAAAATCAGAATTTCAAGTTAGAGAGATAAGGAATAAATGTCAGCTTACTGAACTTACAGTTGAAAGAATTGATCAATTCTTAGATGAAATTCATAGTTTGGGAGTATTAACAAAACCTGTGGTCTTTGCATCTTTGAGATATGAACGATGGTTAGAGCTTAATCCAGAAGCAACCATACAGGCAAAATCATCCATATTACAAGATCTCTACAAGGATTATGCTCTTGATAGCCTACTTGATGAATATCCAGAGACTAGAGTAAGGTTTTTCATGATGACATGTTTTAAAGAAAGTGATGAACCTCTATTCAATGAATTCAAATCTATAATTAAAGATATGAGGAAGAAAATTATTAGTCCGTGGGGTTTACAAGACAGGATATCAAATATTCAACTAGGTTTAGATCTAAATGATGAGGAAAAATTCTTTCTAGCAAGGATGTTATTTCCAAATGTTGATTCTGCAGATTACATTGAATTAGTTGCAACGACCCATGGGCAAGAAGCACGACTCAATCTAGTTTCACAAACGGAATGTAAGGATGGAAAAATATACAGAATACGCCCCCCCTTTGTACCCAAGGAAATCGCGAGGTTCCACAATCTCTTAACAGAATCAGCTTTAACTGTTACATTTACATCAACACATGAATTTCTGCTTGCATTTAATAGTCGAAACAGACTCGTAGGGGGACTATATTGGAAAAATATGGAAAAAAGTAGAGTACATCTTGAATGGGTCACCATAAGAAAGAAATATCAAAAGATTGAACTTAGTAAACGGATGATGGATGATTTTTTCAAACGAATGACGCATGAAAAAATAAACCTTATCACAGTAGGTTTCTATGCTCAGGAATTCTTTTCAAAATATGGATTCAAAATTGAAAAACAACATGGTGGAATGGTAAAACGTTTGTCGTAAAAATAACTTTTGATCATTTAATAAAGCATTTGATATATAATGACACCAGTAACTGAAACGTATAACCATATTGGTAATGTAATCTTTGCTATTCTTCTATGTTGTTCTATTTGCGAAACCCAACCTCTGTACAGCGTGAACAATGCGAGTGGTATAATGATCGCAGCAAGAATTATGTGACTGATTAAAATAAAATAGTATATTGTTTGATAATCGCCCATGTATGATTTTGGCCCACTCTTGAACCAGTGATATATCACATAACTAACGAGGAAAAGGGTCGATGTACCAAATGACGTAAGCATTATCGTCTTATGTGCATTGATCATTCGAGATCTTATGAGGACATATCCAGTTATCAGTAAAAGAGTAGTGATACCATTCAACATGGCATTTACAAATGGAAGCATTGATACGTCAAGACTCCCTTCCATACCTTCAGGTCTCGGCCCAAGTATTAGAAATGCAACGACCAGACTTATAACAACTGAGACAACATAAATAACACGGGTCCAAAAAGTATCATTATTCATAATAGCTTATCCAATAATATGATTATAAAAAGCGCAGGAAGATATATCACGGACATTTGTAATAATGATCGTGCATTTTCCATACTAAATTTTTTAGTTAATAAAAAACCAGAGATAAGATAACATACTCCAAGAAAGAGAGCACCATATAAATATATGAGTCCCTGGGTATTCATATACACTGGAACAAGAGAAACTGGTATTAGCAGTAAGGCATGCCATATGATCTGCCTATTTGTCCTCCTACCATCTGGTTCAACAACTGGAAGCATTTTAAGACTCGCTTTTTTGTAATCATCTTTGTACATCAGAGCTATGGCATAAAAATGAGGATGCTGCCATAAGAATAATATTGCAAACAGCACCCAAGCCTCAGGCTCTAATGATCCAGTAGCTGCTACCCATCCGCCAAGAGTTGGAATGGATCCTGGAATCGCACCAATTGACGTATTAAGCCAAGTTATTTTCTTCAAGGGGGTATATACAAATAGATATAATATTGTAGTTATAAGTGCCAAAATAGAGGTCAATAGGTTGACGTAAAAATAAAGTAATCCAGAGCCAATTAGGGTCAAACCTAGACCAAATATTCTGGCATTATCAGGCTCAATGAGACCTGTTGGGAGGGGTCTTTTTTTGGTGCGTTCCATTAACCAGTCTGATTCCATTTCAGCAAAATGGTTTAGAGCACCTGCGCCTGATGAGACAAGACAAGAACCCAAAAGTGTGATCAGAAACTTAACATGATCTTGAATTCCATCACCTCCTAGATAGAAACCTAGCGCAGTTGAAATAAGAATCAGAAATGTAATACTTGGCTTGGTCAGCTCAAAATATGCTTCAGCTATGGATGTTGCCTGTTTTGGAGTTCGTCTCACCTAAGACCTAAAGTCCTTTAATAATTGCACAATATCCTTTTTTAGAATTTCTTGACT
>CEVW01061512.1_pt1 | contig 11453 bp, 4 predicted proteins | sample 427061 | NCBI WGS metagenome assembly CEVW01 (sample SAMEA2623774, study PRJEB7988) | marine metagenome | biome: marine biome (ENVO:00000447); feature: surface water layer (ENVO:00002042); material: "saline water (ENVO:00002010), including plankton (ENVO:xxxxxxxx)" | depth 5 m
ACTTGCAAGCGTAACAGATGATTGTGAAAATGAAACTTGCCAACCAGCAGGAACATTTGCAGCATTAACTTGGATTGTATCAACGCCATTGCCATCATTAGTGATTGTCATAGTCACAGATTTTGAAGTACCTGGTTCAACATTGGAAAGAGAGGATTTACTCAAAGATGCCGAAGCATCATATGATTGTCCAACATTTAATGTCATTATCTTCTCACAGCCGACATCAGTACCTGATCTACCTTGTATTTTTATTGGGACTTGGGTACTTGCTTCCACTGAATCATCAGGTGTTACTTGGAACTCAAATGTATGTCTGTCATCTGCAGTATTTTTCTCACCGAGTAATGCATTCGAAGGTGGTGAAAAATCAACCCAATCCGAGACATCAAAATTATCTGCTACTGCTTTTGCTGTAACTGTCCACTCTGTGTTTCCAATATTCTCAACGGTAAATCTATTATTTCCTGTTTCACCAGGATTCAAACTCATGGATGTGAATTGTAATGAGGGGTCACATTCCTTTACTTCAGGGATATTTACTGTTAAAGTTAAATTGTCTTCAGCGGGATCTGCAGCATTAGGGTCATTTGTTACTGTAGCCTTAATAATGAAACAATGGATTCCAGCTTCTGTTGATGAGCCATCAGGCAAATCTACTGTAACATCAACTGTTGTTGAGTCTCCAGAGTCTAGCTGAACAGTGGTCGGGTTGACGGTTGCGTCTAGTTCATCAGATTCACAATCATTATCAGAGCTCATTTCAAGTTGTATATTTTCTTGCTGTTCACCAGTATTCTCTACATCAACTTCCCAAACTACTTCATCCTCTTCGCCATCATAAGTTACTGTCTGATCATCAACAGTCAAAGTTACGGAATATAGCCCTCCATCTCCCGCAGTAGTAGTGACTTTTACGTCATCAGTTTTTGGTTGGCCAGGAGTTGCTCCTGTTGCAGATACTGTAACTGTAGTTTCACATTCACCACTAGCCTGTTCATTCACAGATACTGTAAGGAGGACTGTTTCGCTAGAACCTGATTCGATTGTTCCACTAACTTGTTCTACGTTTGAAGTAAAACCATTACAATCAGCAGCCTGGGATGTGGTAAGAGTTACAGTAATGTCATCATCACCTGTATTTGTCACTGTTATGTCATATTCAGCAGGATTATCGGAGTCCGCTTCTTGAGACGTAGGAGATGCTGAAATTGATACATCTACAGCCGCAGATACAGCAGGAGGGATCAAAGAAAGTAACAATAAAATTAGAACCAAGCGAGTTGTATCGGCTCTCTTCATGATTGACCCGGAGTAATCTTCCCTCTAAGGGCTTCGTGTTTGTCGTGTACTAAAATATGCTATTCTCATACTTCTGTGAGTTGATCTATCTCTGCATCACAATGCAAACAATTTCCTCTTTCAATGATACTGCAACCCTGTACCTGTCCATCCATATGATACCTTGCACCGCATTCTAAACAGGCCCAAGCCTTGCCTATGGTAATATCAACACTACAAATCCAACAAGGAACTCCACTCGAAACTTCTGCGTCTTCCTTTGGAGTCAAATTTTCAACTACTTTCTCAGGAATTAAAGATTGAATCTTTCCTCCTCTACGCAAGAACATAGCTAAACCCAAACCTCCAGCTAATAGAATCATAATTAGAATTATCAAAAGAATATTTGTCAAATTGATATCTTCAGAACTCCCGTTAGATAGTACATCAATCTCGACTTCTATTTTTGAATTTTCAATTACATCTGAATTAGAAAGAGAGACAGTGATGACTCCATCCGAACTTTTTGTAGGATTATATCCTATTTCCACAGATCTAGTTTCTCCGGGCCTTAAATTTACCCATTGACTATCTAAAATTAGTTCATTCCAACCGGAAGGAGCGGTTATCTCTAATATCTCTGAAATATCAGAATTACCTACATTCTGCAGTTCCAAATGTAATTCATTATTGAAACCTTGAGGAGAATCAAATTGTTGAGTAATGGTCCAACTCACTTTAGAAATTGTTTCAACATAAAGAGAAATTGTATCTTGCGATACGATTCCCCCGCCGTCTAATATCAGTGAAATTGATGGTTCAGAACCTGCTTCTGCGGATAAGGGGATGATTACATTACAAATTACTGTGACTGTAGAATCGACCATTATGGTTGGGTCGCTAGAACACGAATATTGCCAGTCCTCATCAGGTAAATCCATTGAAACGCTAGGCCTCCAAGTCATTGTTCCAGAATTAGAAACCTTCCATAGTAGGTCAAATCCAATCCCCCCTACAGGATGAGCATCTACACCTAATGGAGTACTCGCAGAAGTTCCATCAGGTAAGGCAACTTGGAAAAAGTCAATGTTAGGGATTGCTCCAGAGATAACATCTATTGTTCTATTCCAGTCGACTGTAAACCCGTCATCTGTGACAAATCGAATCTTTAATTCACCACTCTTAGCAAGACCGTTGCCATTGAGTGATAGAGGCAATATAAACTGCTCACCAGACAATACAGTGAATGAGCTCTGAGTACCTGTTAGCGACCATCCATTTGGTGTAGAAAGAACATACGGGGTTAATTCTAGATCTCGATTTCCTTGGTTATTAAAATTAACATCCCATTCTAATGTATCATCTGCAGAAACCTCGGGCTCTAATCCATCAGAGGTTGGAGTTAAAGTAACGACATCTACATTCTCAACCACCATGGTTATATCTTCAAACCAAGATTCTGAACTAACTCTAGAATGTATAGAAATTGACCCCGAAAACAAAGTTCCTGCAGGAATCATTGCACCGGGTGGATTTATTGTAACATCAATAACTCTAGTTTCTCCTTTGTCCAAAGAACCTGTTGAGCCATGAGATGAACCTGCAAAAGATCCTATTGAATCTAAACCTAGACTCCACCCCGATGGAGAAATTAATTCAACATCGTAGGTCTGAGGGCCATTTCCTTCATTCTTAACTTCTATCTGCAATGGTGTTGAGACTAGAGGATTTACCTTAACCTGACCTGGAGGAAGTAGGATATCAGGACTAGAAAGAAGTGGCACTTCTAGATATAACTCAAATTCAGATTGTACCTGATTCTCAGTATCAGTTCCTGTTACAATCATACGATAAAGTCCAGGTTCTGGTGGAGCAGGATGAATTACTGACAAATCAACTGATGTTGACTCAGCCGGCATTAAATTGAAAGTATTATTTGAGAATGATGAGAACCAATCAAACTCTATACCATCTTGCATTCTTACAGGTTCTGAAACTACAATGCTAGCATTCGTTTCAAAAAGTGCCGTATTTGTCAATTCAAGAGACCAAGTTGTTGAACTATCAGTTGTACCTTCAATAAGCATTGTAGGATTATCGCTAGTTACTCTAACTCCGGGAACGCTAACAATTACAGTTTCGAAAAGCTGATTATTAGATTCTGATACTTCTTCGACTTCATCATTTGGATCAATATAAAATGAAATAATATTTTCACCATCTTGATTAGGAGTCCAATTCCAAGTTAATTCTGCATATTCTCCTGGGGAAAGACTGATGGTTTTCGTACTAATTGTTACACTATTAACTGCAGCTAAGACTGAAAGTTCGGGTATACTACCAGCTCCTTGATTGATTAGTGAAACTGAAAATTCGACTTCTTCATCTATCTGGGGTATTGGAACCGATAAATCAAATGAATCTTGTACGAAAGTTGGGTCGGGGTCTAAATCATTGACATTAACTCCCCTAACAGCAAGAGAATATGACTGATAGAAACTACTTCCTCCGTGAGATGCGTCTTTCACCCTAACGCTCCACGTACCGACCATTGCATTATCTACAAGTACTACTTCAACATTGTTTTTGGAATCTTTTTGCCCATTAGTTACAGATTGACCATTAGTGAAAACATTACCTTTGTAAATGAGGCCATTCGGATTGGTGATTTCTAAATCTAAATCATTTCTTAATTGAGTTGAAGATGAAGATGAGCCAGGATAATCAGACCAAGCAAGTACTACTTTCAGAGGCTCCCCTGCTCTTGTAATTTCAAACGAATAATCACTAATTTGGCCGGAAGATAATCTAGATCGGTCATCAACGAAAATTCCTACATCACTATCTGGAACTAAAGTATTCACAAGATTTACTCGCCCCCAGCCTTCGTCATTATTGGGAATGTTTCTGGCACCCATGTCTTCTGCACCAAGAATTAGTAATGCCTTAATCAAAGCAGCTTGTGGAGCAGGCCTTGAAGCCACTTCCATCAAATATTCTCTAACTAATACCGCAGCTCCTGCTGCTGCTGGAGTAGCCATTGAAGTACCGCTATATTCGAGATACCAATTATTACTCCAAGATCCTGAAGCACTACTTGCTTCTTGAGACTTGCAAGAGCGGACATAATCTCCTGGAGCTACAAGATCAGGTTTAATTCGACCATCGTCAGTAGGGCCTCTACTACTCCAGTAATACATATCGTCAGGAGCACCGTTGTATCTATTTACATGACCACCTATTGTAATCACATTTTTTGCAGTCCCTGGAGAAGAGATGCCGTCATTTCTTTCATTTCCAGCCGCAAATAATACGGTCATTCCTTGATATTGCCAATATTGATCCCAAGTTGATACGCGATCATCAGCATCTTCAGATGATGTCGTATAATCTCCACCAGTTGGGGAACCCCAACTGTTAGTATGAAGGCGAGCCCCTGCATTGTAAGCTTCATTCAACATACTGTTAATGCCGATTGAATACAATGCTCCAGTATCATCATCTTCCATTGCTTGGAAATAAAGATCCGCTTCAGGGGCGATTCCTTGGTAATTCCCGTTGCTTCTCATTCCAGAACCAAGTACTGTGCATGCCACATGTGTTCCATGTCCATCAGAAAGGTCAGCAGTGGAAGAGTCCCCAGGAGTAACAGAATCTAGACCAGCAACCCTACCTGTAAAGTCGCCATGGTCATCATCTAAACCTGAGTCCCCAACAGCTATCTTTTGCCCCGAACCATTCAAACCAGTAATGAAGAAATCTTCTACAGTATTGATTCCCATGTGGCCTCTGGCTTCATTATTCATTAATTCAAGTACTGGGACTGGAGCAATGTATGATACAGATGGATGCTTGATGATTTTTGGAATGTCATTTGTTTGTATTTCGCCCCAAAAAATTCCTGAATCAGGTGACCAAGATTCTGTCAGCCATAAATCTGCAACATCTTGGAGATTGTCGCCTAATACATCTAATTGACGCACTAGATCTGAATTCTTCCATCCTGTGATTTCAACAACTAGACTTTGATCTGCAGGAGCATCATAAAGAGATGAATGAACCATTAGGCCTGCTGGCACATTGTGAATAGATTCAACAGATTGAATATTCTTTAATTCATTTAATTGTTCTTCGGAGCCTTGGACTAAGTACCCAGATGGAGGAATAGTAGAACGGATTTCTAGTCCATTTATTTCCATTAATTCCATTCTAGCGTCCCATAAACCAGTATTTCCGTCTACTATGACTAAAGCAAGGTCTGCTCTAGTTGTTGCAATATCTTCAGAAAAATATACGCTAGGTATAAGTCCTGAATGAGTAAACACTCCAATACTAGAATCCGCATTCTCAGAACGTACCAATTCAAAACTATCTGCGATTACTGGAGCTCCTAGATCTGTAATGCTATTTGGATTGGGAGAGATTTCTACTCGTTCTATTTTATCATCCATATTCGCCCCAAATGATTCTTCTGGTTCTTCAAAGAAATCTGTAGCAGGTATGTATGAAAGGAGGAAGAGTCCTAAAATTAAGCATACAGTACGCTTGGTCATGAAGTTCCCCCTACTAAAGATGGTTTTGAGTATATGGGTTAATTGAACCCTAAAGGATTCATACATTGGATTCTAACAGAGTTAGAAAAAGTCAATACCAGTGCCATGACTAAATTGTTCCATTTTCCATTCACCTACAACATACTCTAATTCAATCTTAGAATTATCATTGTTATTCTTTGTATATTCTAAATCAATATCGATAGTATAATTTTCCCAAACGGATGGCCCAATTACAATTAATTCTAGACTATCTCCAGAAACTGAACTATGGGCAGGTAGAGATGATTTATTGAAAGAAGTTCTATCAATCTCAATATTATCTGAATTGATGAATCGAATTATCAAAATTATATCAGATATGGCTCTACTTCCATCATTATCAACCTCAGTTAGAATCACATGACCTGCACTGCTTTGGATGTAAACTACATCCACTGTAACCTTATCGTAAGGGACTATCCATGTCACAGCAATAATTGTCGAAGAAATAATCATCAAAGCAACTATAGAAACAATTATCACTCTCATCGGTGAGATGTGACTCATTGTGTCTTCTAATTTAACCAAAACATCGTGAGCATATTCCTCTTCAAGAGTTTCTTCTATATTCTGATTTTTAGACTTCTCGAGTAATCCCATCTAGTCACCTCCATTAGATAATGTGGCAACAACAGTTAGTATTGCAGAAGTAAATGGTTCTGGAACTAACAAGTGATGTGTTGAACCCCCCAAACCAGGCACTAAATTCAATATTGAAAGATCCGAAGATAAACCATTGACTCCAAGAGTAGTACCTGTAGGGACTCCTCCAGTAGTTTGGGCATCAATTAGAACGCCTCTGACTTGTATTTCTTGACCTGCAAACTCGGTACTTACTTTAGCTGAAACAATTATTTTTCCGCCATCTACATCATCAACTTCAATTACACTGTAAGGGCCAACTAATTCCCTAATATGCAAAGTAGCACTACGAAGATTTTCCCCCATGGCTTCCATTTCTTCAAGATAAACTGGTGGAGTACCTACTTGACTAGTTCCCGTAGGAACATCGTTAACTCTAACATATATTTTTTCTACTCCACTTCCTCCAGAACGTATCTCTAAACCAAAATCATTTGTTGGTTTTATGACCATCTTATCGGTCATCCCTTCTGCTAGGAGAATAATATCTCCACGAGAATTTATTGCTCTACCAAATGCTTCAATATACAATGACATTCCTTCATCTGAAGAAGTGAAATCAAGATTAGGTAAACCTTGGAAAGCAAGATTCTTGGTTATATCAAAATTCAATTCTGGAGCAGTTGTCAAATTAATATAACCTGGTATGTCTTTCAAGAATACAGTTGCTGGCCACCAAAATCCATCCATCCATTGCATCTGTTGCAACATCAAAGAACCTACAGCAAATCCTTCAATTCTTTCTTGTTCGGGGACACTCATATCAATAGAAATCGCAGTTCCAAGACTTGCCTGTAAAGAAATAGATTTAGGAATCTCATTAATCAACATCTCCGTTCGACTCTGGGACTCTCGATTAATCAAAATCATATGCACCCAATCTAATCTTTCAGATATACCAAATTGTGTCCCAGTTGAAACTACCGTAATTCCTCCGGTGTCTCTGATTTCAAAAATTGAATCAATATACAAGCTAGTAGATTCTCCAGGACTTAGTCCCTGCATTGTCATTAACAAATCTTGACCATTCACACCATATGCATGAATCATAAATTCTTCTCGAGCAGGTTTCCATCCATCCATTGAAACTTGTATATACCAATCTTCACCATTGGATAGAGTATCTCTAGCAATTGTCATATCAATTTGTGGTGGCAAACCAGGTAACCATGTTTTGATATGGAATCCATTCGATAATCCCTCAGGTGCGGACTGGAAAGAGATTCCATGCACCCATGGAGGCTCAGAAGTCACGTCTTTTCCATATGTTGCTTCTAGAGTAAGATCAAATGCAGAATCTGATTCTAATTGTAAGGCATATGAAAAAGATTCATCGACTTCGTCCGTGCCTGTTGAGATATCGCTAGTTAAACCTGCTAATACAGAATTAATTGACCTGCCGAAATCGGAAAACCCACCAATGAAAAAGGCAACTCCTGAAAGCCCCTGAGTTGAATTGAAGTCTGGTAAGACCAAATCAGAATTGGAAGATTCACCAGTTGGAACTTCAACCGTAAGATAAGATGGTAATGGTTCAATTAAAGCTAATGCTGACAACCCAGAAGAATCGACAGTAGGAGCGTTATCTACATTGATACTCATTGGCCTATCTCCTGCAGATTTTAGGAATGCTGTTCCTCGGCCCGATGATCCTAGAGAACCTTCCTCAATAGGTGGTATCCAGCCTAATTCCTGTATTCCTGTCAATCTAGTGGATATAGTAGAGGTCTCATTATTGGAATCATGATGGAATAAGAAATGATCACCAGTCATAGTAACGGGATCAGAAGAATTACTAATTTGAACTTCTACAGTAGAAATTGGAGTTTCTGCAATAAAACTGGTCTGTTCTCCGAATTCAAACATGAATTCTGCAGGCATATCATGAATATTTGCAGCCTGTCTCTGTTCACCATCTAAACCAACATAAGAGATCAATTCTATTCCTTCATTAGCGACATAGCTCAAAGATTCTTCATCCAATTCAATAGAAATATTATTTGGTATGTCTGAGAGATATAGGCTCTGGAATGAAAAATTCTCGAGAGAACTTCTATCATGTTCAATAAACGAAAATCTGAATGATTCATCAGAATTAGTTTTTATCCCTACTGATTGAATATTAGTAAGATTGTCATCACTGAATGTAAATTCGGATAATCCACTAAATCTAATACTTGAAGCAACTGGAACAATAGGTTCTCTGACTCCAAATTCTCCAACAACCTGATTCAAATCTCTATCTTTAGAAATTATGATATGATCATCTTGAGCAATTGGGTGAGGACTTGATCCGATTTGGAAAGAAAGTACACTGATTTCCATACTCTCTCTACTTGATAATAGATTATCAGTCATCAATAGATTTACCTCTCTACCTGCGAATGAATTTATTCCTCCAGCACCAGCATCGCCAGTAAGTACTGAAATTGCTTCACCTGGTACTGAATTGATTATATCGCCGACATCTAAGAATAAATTAACCAAGTTAAGAATCACTGAATCTAAAATCTTGGACATGAAATCTAAATTAGCGCCAGTATCAAGGCTTGTATCTGATGATTCAGTACTTCCCAGTTCGAATGAACCAAAAACAGCGATTGATGTTGGCAAATCTCTCAATTCGAGACTGAGTTTACTATGATCTGTAGCAATATCTCCTCTTTTATGCCATGAATCATATTCTATTGATTGGATACTTTGAACAGATCTAATTAGCACTAAGGTCTTAGGAGGATAAGCAGGATTAATCGGTAGAGTAGGGTCATCGACATTTTGTGTTGTATCTCTAGAGAAATTCTTGATTGCAATAATCATACCTAATTTTTCAGGTTGACCACCTGGTAATTCAGGAGAAGATTTAGAGCCCAACATTGTGAAAACACGATCAATCTCATCAGAGGAGAGGCTTCCGGCAGGCATACCTCTTAGCCAACCAATTGTATCTGTGGAATTTCCACTTGGATCGTCGGAGTTAGCAGTTGGTTGTCCGGCTTTATTCTCATGGAAGTGAATGTGTAAATCTGATCTTCTATCTGCATAGTATTCGATTGTATCTAGAGCATTTTCACCTGCTCCACCGCCACCCTCAGCCAATGTTGTATCAGTTCTGATGACTAGATTCACTTCAGAAGGTAATCTTGTAGAAACACCGTTTGGATGTATAGTGGCTTCGATATAAGCAACTTCCCAGACCTCTCTATCACCATTACTATCTTGAGGAGAAAAATGGACATACCCAAACCCTGCTACGACTCCACAAGAAATCTCAGTGGAAGGTAAAGTAGATAATTCAATTTGGGAATATCTATCTGGACAATTTGTTTGTCCATTATTATTTATGAGAATTGCATATGGAGAAGAAAGCGATGAAAGAACAATATCTGACTCATCCACACCAGGTAAAGGTATTCCTAAACTAACGAATGAAAGAAGACTAGACACCAAACTTGATGCGGCATCTGAAATATCAAAAAATAATCTTTCTATACCAACATCCAAAGAAAAGTCAATTGGCGGGGTAGTAAAGGCTGAGTCGATGACCCAAACATAACTTTCTCCACCTGTTAGAATACCTTCAGAATAAGCAAATGCTTTCAATAGTGAAACTTGAAGATTTTGTAACTCATCCCAAACGGCATCTCCTTCACTAGATTCTAATACAACTACTTCGAAAGAAATTGTAGGTTTTATCCAAAGAGTATCTCCTTCAATACCCAATTCATCGCCTAAATCAAAAGCTATCTTTAGACCTACTTGGATATCATTATTTCCGTCATTATCGACATCAATCGCATGAAGGAATGATTCGGTCTCAGGATCAAGTAAAGAAAACAATGAAGCAGTAAAAGTAACTACTTCGAACTTTTCGACTTGATTACCGTCTAAATCAGTATACTTTGTCCAAATCAAATAATCTGTCAGATTGAAAATTGTTTGCCAGACTGTATTCACGGCACCAGGGGGTGAATTTTCAGGATTTATTAGAAGATCATATGGTCCTGGATGAATGACTTCAGGAGGTGTTGTATCTACAATGGAAGAATCTGAAAACAAATCATTAATTCCATAAAGAGGATCATCCTGATTTGTTGAGGTAACTGAATTTTCAACCCCTTCAAGAGAAGGTCCTGCGATATTTTTAACCAGTTCCGACGATATTACATCTTCTCTCTGAGAAAGTACTTCCGTCATTTCGTCAAGAATTTGAAAATCATCAGCGCTGATTCTTGTATCTGCAGATACATTAGTAATTGGCGAATACATCGGCATCAAAAATATCAGAACTAGAAGAATTGTCTGTGAATGATTGATGGCAGGGGCTCTGCGTATGATACGTACAGCACCGCCTTTCATGAACTCACCTCTCAGAGATATGGTAAAGGTTATTCCCCTACTTGAGTACAATAAAAATAGATTTAATCTTGTTTCAATTGAAACCAATCTTTCATTCTGATGATTGAGATGATTTAGAAGAATATTTAGCTATCGTAAGACAAATAATAATTAGAATTACTTGAATTATTGCTCTCATTATATGCCAATTAGTGCCGAATTTAGAACCTCCAATTGCTATATCATTAATCCACATGTTGAAATTAGCCCAATAAAGAACTAACAGCATTAAAGCTACGCCATATGCAGAAATTTGTCGAGTGCGTGGAAACATCAAGCCGGCCCCTAAAACAATTTCAAAAACTCCGCTAGCATATACCCAAAATGTAGGATAACCCAATATTTCGGGAACTATCGGTTCATACCAAACTGGGTCTACAAAGTGATCTATCCCAATGAGTACAAATGGAAACCCGAAAATAATTGATCCTATGTGAAGAATCCAATTTCTTTTCATAAAATTCACTCAAAACGTATTGTCTCGATTGACCCACAATGTGGACATGATGTTCTAGCAACATCAACACCTACTGGCATATC
>CEVW01036337.1_pt1 | contig 11441 bp, 9 predicted proteins | sample 427061 | NCBI WGS metagenome assembly CEVW01 (sample SAMEA2623774, study PRJEB7988) | marine metagenome | biome: marine biome (ENVO:00000447); feature: surface water layer (ENVO:00002042); material: "saline water (ENVO:00002010), including plankton (ENVO:xxxxxxxx)" | depth 5 m
TCACTCATCTTTTTACTAATTTACCCTTTAAGTTGTAAATTACTTCTTTTGAAATAACTTTTGATAAGTCTCCAATTCTCTCTAGCTCTTTGGCAATAAATAACATTTGGGTACAAAAACCTATAATCTTTGGTTCTTCCATCATTAAGTGCAAATGTTCTCTAAAACAAGTTTCATAGACAGAGTTAATTGTAACATCCTCTGCAGGTACAATCTGAGCAATTTTTTGCGACTCTTGATCATATGAGCTTAAGGCTTTTGAAAAATTTTTTAGAACCAATTGACCTAATTGATATATTGAATCTGTTAAATAATTTTCTGGAGCTTTTTTTACATGAAGAATTCTACCTGCAATATTTGAGGCATGATCTCCTATTCTTTCTAAAATACTAGAGATTTTAAGTGAAATTATTATTTTTCTTAGATCATCTGCAAGAGGCTGCCTTTTACTAAGGGTTACTGTTGCAAGCTCTCTTATTTTTGTTTCCTGAGCATCAATTTCATCATCATTCGTAATGATTTCATTGGCTTTTGCTATATTAATTATTCTAGTGATATTTATTGCATGGAATAACTGTTTTTCACAATTCAAACCCATTTCAACCAAGTTTGATTTGAGTAAACTTAAATCTTCGTCATAAGTTGAAACAATGTGTTCTTTCATCTTAACCTATTTTTCCTGTTATGTAGTCCTGGGTCTTTTTTTCTTTAGGCATTGAGAAAACGTCTTCGGTTTTTCCAACTTCTATAAGACTACCCATGTGAAAAAAAGCAGTTTGGTTGGACACTCTGGCTGCTTGTTGCATTGAGTGGGTCACTATTACAATTGTATAATTTTTTGATAATTCGTCAATTAGCTCTTCGATTTTAGCTGTTGCTATCGGATCAAGAGCAGAGCAAGGTTCATCCATGAGGATTACTTCAGGGCTCACAGCAATAGCTCTTGCAATGCATAATCGTTGCTGTTGTCCACCGGACAAAGATGTTCCAGGTTCATCTATTCTATCTTTTACCTCATCATAAAGACCAGCTTTCTTTAAGCTTACTTCGACTAAGTTGTTAAGTTCATCCCCACTGTTTGCTAACCCATGTATTTTTGGCCCGTAGGCTACATTTTCAAAAATTGATTTCGGGAAAGGATTGGGTTTCTGAAAAACCATACCAATTCTTGCTCTCAGCAAAACTGGATCAAGGTTTTTTTCATATATATTTTGTTCGTCTACAAAGATTTGGCCCTCTACCTTACATATTTCAATGCTATCATTCATTCTATTAAGACAACGAAGAAAAGTGGACTTACCGCATCCACTAGGACCGATAAGAGAAGTTACTTTTCTTTCAGGAATTTCCAAGTTAATGTTAGAAAGAGCTTTTTTTTCTCCATAAAAAACATTAAGTTTTCTGCTCTTAATTTTGACAGTACCTTTCATGATGTTACTACCATTTCTTTTCAAACTTTTGTCTAACGAAAACTGCTACACTATTCATAATTACTAAAAATGTCAAAAGAACCATTATTCCAGCTGCTGTTAGTTCCACAAAACCTCTAGCTGCAGTACTTTTCCATAAGTAAATTTGAACTGGTAGAACTGTTGCTGAATCAGTAAAAGATCCTGGAATATCTACAATAAAGGCAACCATACCTATCATTAAAAGAGGAGCTGACTCCCCTAAGGCTTGTGACATACCAATAATGGTTCCTGTAAGTATTCCAGGCATAGATTGTGGTAAAACGTGATGAGTTACTGCTTGGAATTTTGTTGCACCTAGTCCAATAGCCGCTTCTCTGATTGAAGGGGGAACAGCTTTTAGTGATGCTCTTGTAGAAATAATAATTGTTGGTAAGGTCATGAGAGCCAGAACCATCCCTCCTACAATTGGAGCTGATCTTGGTAAATGCATTACGTTTAAAAAAATAGCTAAGCCCAAAAGCCCAAAAATTATTGAAGGAACTGCCGCAAGATTATTGATATTAATCTCAATAAAGTCTGTAAATTTATTTTTGGGAGCTAGTTCTTCTAAGAAGACACCCGAGGCGACAGCAACAGGAAAACATAATAATAATGTAACAAATAATGTAAAAAAAGAACCTAACATTGACCCTAGAATACCTGCTTGCTCAGGTTCTGTTGAGTCCGCATTTGACAAGAAATTCGTATTTAACCCAAATTTTATATCTCCATTTTTCTTCAAGGCATTAAACCAGCTCATTTGAATGTTATTTATCAATCTATCTTCTTCTAAAAAATTTTCCATCTGAGGGTTTTTATGGATGACATCAATTGTAGATGATGCTAATAACCAAATTTTTTTTGATTCTCCAATAATTTCAATATTTTCCATAGCAAGCTTCATAAGATTTTGCTCTGCTGCTGATGAAATAAAAACAGAAAGATCCCTGAAAGTTTTTCTATCTTTTACTTCGGGAAAATAGTTTTTTAAACCATCATTTATTAATAATTTATAATTCGCAAACCTAAATTCTTCGGGGTTATTGGTTTTGTTGGGATCAATGATTTCTTGGTCAAAATTAATCTCTAATTGTATAAAAGTACTTTTGAATGCACCTTTTCCTTCTACGAAAATTGAAGACAGAATCGTTATTAAAAATATAACAGCAGTACCAATTCCCAGAATTCCAAAAAATCTAAATCTTTTTTCACTTCTATGCCTTTTTTCAAGCGATTTGCTTATTAATTCAGTGTTTTTACTCATATCTTTCTCTGTATTTTTGGACAATTTTAAGTGCATACAAATTCAATAATAAAGTTACAAAAAATAAAGTTATTCCGAGAGCAAATGCAGCGAGGGTTTTTGCACTATCAAATTCTTGGTCGCCTACTAATAGCGTTACAATTTGAACAGTTACAGTGGTTACTGCCTCTAAAGGATTCGCAGTAAGATTTGCTGCAATACCTGCAGCCATTACAACAATCATTGTTTCCCCAATTGCACGTGAAATCGCTAATAAAATTGCTCCTACTATTCCTGGGAGTGCAGCAGGTAAAATAACTTTTTTAATAGTTTCTGATTTAGTAGCACCCATAGCATATGATCCATCTCTAAGTGACGTCGGAACAGATGTTATTACATCGTCTGATAATGAAGAAATAAACGGGATGATCATTATTCCCATAACCCCTCCTGCTGCCAATGCACTTTCTGAAGCCATCGACAACCCTAAAGATGAAACAAAATCCTTCAAAAATGGACCAACCGTTATTGCAGCAAAAAAACCGTAAACGACTGTTGGAACTCCAGCTAATATTTCAAGAATCGGCTTGAAGGTTTTTCTTACAGTTGGTCTGGCGTATTCTGCCAGATAAATTGCTGATAGAAGACCAACAGGGATAGCAACAGCCATTGCAACTAAGGTAATTAAAAGTGTTCCTGTGAAAATTGGTATTGCTCCGAATGAACCCTGGCTTGCTATCTGATCTTCTCTAATAGCAGTTTGAGGGCTCCAGGCTAAACCAAATAAAAAATCAAAAAAAGGGACTCTTTCAAAAAACCTAATGGCCTCAAAAATTAATGAAAAAATAATTCCTATAGTTGTAATAATTGCAATTACTGAACAAAAAATTAAAAGGTTTATATTTGCTTTTTCAACTGCTTGACGTGCCCTGAAAAAAGGAGAGACTTTTCTTAGTGAAACCAAACTTGAAATTAAACCTACAACAAGTACTAAAAGAAAAACATATGAATCAGAATTAGTTGTTAATGTCTGATAATAAACCGCGGAGTCAATAATTAAAGGATTAGTTCCTGGAAAAATTTTTTCTGGGTTTGTTGCTTTGATTGTATCGATGAGCATCGATGGATTGCCTTTGAAGTTATCAACGAGGCTTAGTGGAATAGATTCTTTAAGGAAGATGTCAATTATGTAAGGTTTAAAAAAAAACCAACAAATAAGTATTATTAAACTGGGTAACAACAACCACAAAAGAGAATATGTTCCATAATAAGAAGGGAGGGAAGGAAGTTTTGATCCTTTTGTAATATCTTCGTTAATTTTAAGAGCTTTTGTAGTTCCATACCAATGGATGTAAAAGCTAAGAAAACAAAAGATGATTAAAAAGGACCAAACCCCCATATTTAAAGCTTACTTCTTTTGAAGAACTTTTGCATCAAATTTTGCCAAAGATTTACCATCTTTTTCAAATTTTGCTCTTTCACCTTCAGGGAGTGGTATTAGGCCTTTAGGGACTAAATAACCATCATTTCCTATTGCCTTACTTGCTGTAAATTCTCTTACATATTCTTTAACACCTGGAATTACAGATGCATGAGCATTTTTTACATAAAAGAATAAAGATCTCGAAACAGGATACTTTCCAGAGGAGATTGCTTCAAATTCAGGAAAAACGCCATCAACCTTGGCGGCTTTCACTTTATCTCTATTTTGATCTAAAAAAGAATAACCAAAAACTCCTAATGCGTTTGGATCAGCAACTAATTTTTCAATGATTAAATTATCATTTTCACCAGCCTCAACGAATGGACCATCTTCCCTAACGCTTCTACACTGCTTTTTATAAAGTTTTTTGTTAGATTTTTTTAATTCTTTTCTTCCGGGAAACTTTTTACAGCCTCTTTCGATAGCAAGCTCGTTAAAAGCATCTCGCGTTCCAGAAGTTGGAGGCGGTCCAATAACTACAATAGGCTTGGCAGGAAGAGCTGGGTTAACTTCATTCCACATTTTGTATGGGTTAGGTTTAACTGTGTTTCCTTCAGGGTCAGCTGGAACATCTTTTGCTAAAGCTAAGTAAACATCTTTTAAAGTTAGCTCTAACATTGGCGCAGTTTTGGCATTTGCCATTGCAATGCCATCGAAACCAACTTTAATTTCAGTAATGTCGGTAACACCATTTTCAGTACATTTTTTTACTTCTTTCATTTTTATTCTTCTAGAAGCATTAGTTATATCTGGATGTTCTGTACCTAATCCAGCACAAAAAAGCTTTAATCCGCCACCTGAGCCAGTTGACTCAATAACTGGTGTTTTAAAACCACTTGTTTTTCCAAATCTTTCTGCAACAACTGTTGCAAAAGGATATACCGTTGAAGACCCAACGATTTTAATTTGATCACGTGAACTGACCTGACTAGATAAACCAATGGTCAGAGCAGCTGCGACTAACATAGTTTTTTTCATTATTTTCCTCTCTTTGTTGAAAAGTTAAGATTCAAAAATAAAGAATAATGAGGAAACAAATATTACAGAATTGTTACAGTTTTATGACATAATTTTTTAATTATTTTTGTATATGTTAGATATATTTTCAACTCCCCTATTAAGAGATTGACTGAAAACTAAATGAGGATCTTTATTAATTTTCAAGGATACTTTATTTTTTTTTGTCATACTAATTTTACAAAGCTTAAGAACTTTGTAGTTTAGTCTTCCGGTCAAATGATGGACTATTCTAAGCAACTGCCCAAGAACTTTACAACTTTCCAATTCACGCGGTGAAACTTTGTTTGTGTAAGTTGTTACAAACTTATCTTTTATAGAGTTTGAATATCTGAAATAAAGAATTAAAGATAAAAGATACCTATCTTTTCTTTCTAAATGATTGAATGGATAATATAGAATCTCTTCTAATGCAAAAACACGTCTGTGCTCTGGATGAATGTTGGCCCCTATATTCATCAACCAACAAGCTGCTTTGACAATTCTGTCGCACAATTTTATGTTACCATCAAATGATTTTACCCAGTCGAAAATTTTTTTTACATCCCTGGTTTTTGCTGAATTTGAGATTTTCTTAACCTGCGAAAAAAAGGGATCACTTTCCTTTTCACTTATGTTTTTGTAAAGTATTCCTTCTCTTATTCCTGTATTTGTAAAATAGATATTTTTTATTTTAAATTTTTTTACAATTTTTTCTAAAATAACAAGGCTGTAAGGAATTATCTGACACCTAGACTTAGAAATTTTTTTTAGGAAATTTTCGTTAATTGTACCCTCTTTAAATATTACTTTTCTGATTGAGTGAATAAAATTTTCAGCATTAACTGAGTAGTCTTGAATTATTTTAATCTCATCATTTTCGATATGCATGTGAACTTTTGCTAATGCCCTAAAGGACCCACCTATTGCATAGAAATTTTTAAAGTTTTTAGATTCAATTTTTTTTAAATTTCTATCTATAAAATTTGAAATAATGACTCCATCTGGCTGACCTAAACCTTGAAGTACTACATGACCTAAATTTGATGACCCAAGAAATTCCGATTGGTCTCTTTTTTTTACTTTAACTAATTCTAGGCTTCCTCCACCAAAGTCTCCAACTAATCCATTAACTATATTTCTTGAAAAAAATAAACCTTTTGCAGCGAGAAGGCCTTCTTCCTTTTCACTTAAAACTTTTAATCGAATTCCAAATTTTTTTAAAATTAAGTTTACCAATATTTGCTTATTTTTTGCTGTTCTTACAGCTGCAGATCCAAAAACAATGATATTTTTTTTCTTTATGTTTTTTGAAATCTCAAAAAATCTTTTTAAAACAATTATTAACTCCTCGATCATTTCTTTTGAAAAAGATCGATTAGAACATATAATTTTTCCTAAATTCATAACTACCTTTTCGTTGAAAATTGTATTTGCTGAATAACTAACTGAGTCAAAGATAACTAATCTAACTGAAGATGATCCAATGTCTATAACAGCGAAAGGAGATTTATTTTTTTTCATTTGCTTGTAAGTGTGAACCTCTACCAGATAACGATGGATTATTTATAAAAAAATTATGTGCAGAAAAAACATTTCTTTTTTTAATTTTTTTATATACTCCATTATGATCTAAAACCCAACTGTTTGTATTGTCTTTTAAATAACTAATCATTATCTGTTCTAAAACTTGCTTATGGACAGTATCATTGATAATTGGAATAAAAGTTTCGACTCGCCTATCGAGATTTCTTGTCATCATATCAGCAGATGAAATAAAAATTTTATTTTGTCTATCTGGCATTTTTTTTCCATTTGCAAAGCAATATATTCGACTGTGTTCTAAAAATCTACCTACCAAGCTTTTAACAAAAATATTTTCAGATAAATTTTTAACACCAGGACGTAAACCACATATTCCTCTAACTATAAGAAAAATTTTTACTCCTGCTTGAGAGGCTTCATAAAGTTTATCGATGATTTCATCATCAATTAATGAATTAACTTTAATCCAAATTTCTGCTGGCAATTTTTTCTTTGAGTTAATTATTTCGTTATCAATGAGCTCTATCATAAAGTTTCTAAGTAAAGTTGGCGAATATGAAACCAACTGCATTTTTTGAGGTTTTGTATAACCTGTAATAAAATTAAAAATTTTTAAGGCATCATTCACCAATTCTTCGTTACAAGAAAAATACGATAGGTCTGTATAAATTTTAGCTGTAATCGGATGATAATTTCCAGTTCCAAAATGAACATAAGAGGTTATATCATCATCTTCTTGTCTTGAAATCAAAGAAATTTTTGCATGTGTTTTCCATTTGAGAAAACCATAAACAATGTTTACCCCTGATTTTTCAAGATCCTTTGCCCACTGTATATTTTTTTCCTCATCAAACCTTGCTTTTAATTCAACTACTGCTGTTACAGACTTCCCATTATTTGATGCTGTCTTTAATGCCTCGATAATTGGTGATTCAGAACTAGTTCTGTAAAGAGTTTGTTTAATTGAAATAACCTTAGGATCTTTTGATGCCTGTTGTAAAAAGTTAACTACAACATCAAAACTTTCGAATGGATGATGTATAAGTATATCCTTTTTTTTAATGGCAGAAAAACATTTTCCTTTAAAATCTAGTATTCTTTGCGGGTATCTTGATTTAAAAGGTTTGAAGCAAAGGGATAATTTTTTTTCATCAATTAGTTCATTAAGAGAACTAACATCTAAAATTGATTTTAAGCGAAAAATACTTTCATCTTTAACCTTTAAAGATTTTCTTAGAAAGTTTAGTAATTTCTTTTCTACTCTACCTTGAACGTATAAACCAACAACCTCACCACGACGTCTTTTTTTTAATGCTGTTTCGAATGATAGAAGAAGATCTTCAGCTTCCTCTTCGAATTCTATATCACTATCTCTGATTATTCTGATAAATGTATAATGAGCTAGTTTATAATCAGGAAAAATAGATTTTAAATTTTGTAAGATTATATTTTCAGAGCTTACGAAAATATCTTCTTTTTTACTTATTTTAAAAAACCTTTTTAACTTGGGAGGCAGAATAACTAAGGAATAAGAGGTTTTTCCAGCTTTATTTTTTAATGAGCAAACTAAGCTCAAACTCAGATTTGGTAAGAAAGGAAAAGGATGCGCAGGATCGATTGCTAGGGGTGTTAGTGTTGAAAAGATTTTTTTCTCAAAGATTGTATAAATTATTTCACGTTTTTTTTTTAAATTTTTTGGGGAATCAATGATTCTTATTTTTTCTTTCTCTAACTTCTCCCTCAAATCAGTTAAGATTAATTGTTGTTTTTTTAGAAGTATTTTCATAGATTTAGCAACCTCTTGGTATTGCTGTCTTGTAGTTCGTCCATCAGAGGTTCGGATAAAAATTTTTTTTTTGAGTTGCCTAAATAAACCAGCAACTCTTACCATATGAAACTCATCTAAATTATTTCCCGAAATCGATAAAAATCTTAATCTCTCAAGAATAGGGTTTTTATTATTTTGCGCTTCTTTTAGAACTCTTTCATTAAAATTTAACCAGGATAATTCTCTGTTAATAAATCTTTGGGGACTTTTTTTAATATTATTTTTATTTTTCCTTACCATTCTTTAAAAAGCCTCTTTGTTAATACTCAATTTATTTGTAAAAAAGACATTAATCATTATCATTATTGTTGAAGTTGCTAAGCAAACAATTATGCCTCCAAATTGATATGAAATTCCAGAAAATAGTGTTCCAAAGAATCTTCCAAATGCGTTTGCCATATAATAAAAACCTACATCTAAGGCAACCCTTTCTTTTTTCGTGAATTTTAAAATTAAATATGAATGTAAAGACGAATTTACGGCAAAGATAAATCCAAAAGTAATCAACAGAATAATAGTAATTATTAATTGTATTTGTTCGGATTTGCTGACTAAATAAATTAAAAAAGTGAATATTAACAATGTTATAAATAAAAACTTACACCATTTTTTTGATTCGTTTACTAATGATTGTTCAGATTTTGTTTTTAAATTTATTATAGATGGTCCCATAGCTTGAACAATACCGTAGAAGATAACCCAAATAGCCATTAGGCTACCAACTATAAAAAATGGTGTTGAATTAGTTTGCTGTTCAGAAACTGAAAAAAAACTATAAAAATAAACAGGAACACCAACTACAAACCAAACATCCCTAGAGCCAAAAAGGAAAACTCTTGCTAAAGATAAATAATTTATATTTCTTGATTTTGATCTAATATCAGAAAGCCTTACCTTTTTGTTCCCGCTTGGTAGTTCAGAGGAGATAGAAATCATAACTATTGTTAATATTCCAACTAATAAAAGAATCATCAGAGTTAAAGAAGGTTCAAAACCAATAGTTGAAAGTAATAAGCCTCCAACAAGAAAACCTAACCCCTTTAAGGCATTCTTTGAGCCAGTAAGAAATGAAACTAATTTAAATAAGTTTCCCTTTTTTTTTGATGAAATAAACTTTACAACTGATTTTGACGACATTTTTGTGAGATCTTTTGCAATTCCACTAAAGCCCTGTACGATCATAACATAGATAATTGACAGCTCTAAAGCCCAACTTTTATCAAGCATTAAAAGTAGCGTTAAAGAGACTATTTGAATTGACAAACCAGAAAACAACGTACTCTTTAGACCAAATCGTGAAGCTAACCAACCTCCGAAGTAATTCGTAATAATTCCTGCTAACTCATAAACAAGAAATAGGTAAGCTAGTTCAATGGGTGTAAACCCCATAGAGTGAAAATGTAATAAAACTATCATTCTCAGAGCACCATCGGTGAGCATGAAAGACCAATATGAAAGTGTTATTAAAACGAAAGTTTTCTGTTTTTGATAAATATTTTTCACAAAAATGACCCTACCATCTGGGATACATCTATTAGTCGCTCAGCATAACCAATTTCATTATCATACCACGCATAAATTTTTACCTGTGTTTCGTTAATAACCATTGTACAATCAGCATCAATTATTGCTGACCTTTTATCACTTAGGTAATCAGTAGAAACGAGTGGCTTTTCCTCATAACCTAATATTCCTCTAAGTTCTTGTTCAGAAGCTTTTTTAAGAAGATTATTTATTTCTTTCTTGTTTGTTTTCCGAGAAACTTCAAATACACAATCAGTTAAGGATGAATTTAAAAGAGGTACTCGTACGGCTTGACCATTTAATTTTCCTAGTAATTCAGGATAAATTAGAGTAATTGCTTTAGCGCTTCCTGTGGTTGTTGGAATTAGAGAATTCAGTGCAGATCTTGCTCTTCGAAATTCTTTATTTGCCTTATCAACTATTGTTTGGGTATTTGTTGGGTTGTGAATTGTTGTAATTGACCCGTGTTTTATACCTATATTTTCATGAATTACTTTAACAATCGGTGCAAGACAGTTAGTAGTACAGCTTGCAGCAGTAACTATATCGTATTTTTTGGAATCGTAGATATCTTGATTAACCCCGTAAACAATGTTAGCTATATTTTCATCTTCAATGGGAGCAGAAACGACAACTTTTTTAACTCCCATGTTAAAGTAATTCAAAAGTTTAGATCTTGATTTATAATAACCAGTACAATCAATAATAATATCAACATCTTCCAACTCAATATTTTCAATAGTAGAGCTTGTTTGAAAGATTATTTTTTTATCATTTATAGTGATAGATTTTTCATCATTACTAAAATCAGCGTCCCATTTTCCATGAACTGAGTCATATTCAAGAAGATGACGATGTAAATCAATCGTTCCCGAAGAATCATTTATCCAGGAAACTTTAGCCTCTCTCTCAATAAGTGCTTTAAGTGCAAACTTTCCAATCCTTCCAATTCCGTTGATTCCGTATGTAACCATTTGATATCGTTACTTTGAGATTGTTACAGTTTTATGACTGTTTTAACGGTGTTTTACAAACTTCCTATCAAATTAATAGTTAAGTCCACCATGTCCTAATTATACTTTTAGGTCATGATGGATTTAAACACTATTGTTGACTAGGTTCCTCTTTTTTAGTTGCACTAGTAGGAGATGTGATATCAGTTTTTATATTTATATTTTGAGCGGAAACTTTATCAAGAGAACCATTTGGCTTTGTAGCTTTTAATTTGTTTGATTTCGATGGTTTCTTGGGTTTCATCGAACTGATTTTTTTATTCAACTTTTTATTGTTATTTTTTAGTTTGCTTATCGTCTTTTTTGGTTTTTTTAGTTTGCTCACTAATTTTTTATTTGTATTTTTGAGCTTACTAAT
>CEVW01120463.1_pt1 | contig 11398 bp, 7 predicted proteins | sample 427061 | NCBI WGS metagenome assembly CEVW01 (sample SAMEA2623774, study PRJEB7988) | marine metagenome | biome: marine biome (ENVO:00000447); feature: surface water layer (ENVO:00002042); material: "saline water (ENVO:00002010), including plankton (ENVO:xxxxxxxx)" | depth 5 m
TTTTTTTTTGTCTTGCTGCTTGTGCTTGTTGTTCTCTCGTTTTATTTTTTGGTACACCTCCCACCTTGGTTGGCACTTTAGGTTGGGTGCATAAAAACAAAAAGAAGAGCTCCGTCTGTCTCTGTCTCTCTGTCTCTCTTTCTCTCTGTCCTCGCACGCAACACGCGCGAACGAGTGACATCCGGGAACAGAGCATGAGAGTGAGCGAGCGAGCGAGAGAGAACGAAAAGAAAACGAGTGGTACCAGGAACGGAGATATTTGATTGGTGCGAAATGGTTCACCACCACCAAAACCAAGAACACGAACAAAAAGAAGAAGAAGAAGATTTATTTCCAGTCGTCACGAAACAAGTGCGAGCTGCTTGTCGATACTCGTCGACTCAAGAGAGGAGCATTGATAATAGTGATAACAACAATCAACTCCTGATTTCCGCATCTAATATAGACGAACTCGTTTCCTTGGACGAGAAGTTTTTAATTCTCAAAAGAACTTTGAAACACTCAGATGAGAGAGTTTTAAAGCACTCGCACGACTTGATGTTTGAGACGTATTTACGAGATAAGAGGAGTATTGAGACGAGAATGAAAACATGTGGGGTCATACGAAAATTGAGCGTGCAATCGAAACTGTTTCGAGAACTCACCATGGAAAGACTGAACGAGTTCCTTCGGTTTGGTTTAGGCGTAGGGACTTGCGGTAGGAACGGATCGAAACGAAGCGCCATGTTGAGCGAAACCAACTTACCAGGTAACGACAAAGCGAAGAAAGAGACGCTTCGTCAGATTGCGTTTGAAACGTTGGAAAAATGGGGATTGAAATTCGGCGCGCAGTTTCCACAAATTGAAATTGCTAAGAGGTTTGTGACGGAAAATCTCGGCGATGAGGCGCCCGAAGTGAAAGCAAAGAAGGCAAAGGAGGAAGAAGCGCGAAGAGAACGAGAAGTGCAAGAACGCTTGTTACAAAAATGGGAAGAGGTGAAAAGCGAGGTGCCGACGCTTGCGGAAGATTCTCGCGAGGTTGTTTTTGGTGCCAGAGCGTGCTTTGAAATCTTATTCGGTGCTTTGACTGAGAAAGGTAACAATGCGAACAAACTTGAAAATAACGAAGAGGACGAAGACATAGAGTGGGAAGACGTAGAAGACGACGCGCAAGCAAAAGTCGATACACAGCAAAACGACTCCATGACTTCAGCGAAGAACGAGAATAATAATAACAACGATGACAACGGAATTTACTTGTGCGAAACAGAAGACAACACGACTGTGTTAGAAGACTTGAGAGGATTTTACGTTTCTGCTCAGTTACAACTATTACCAAAGTTATCTTCTCGTTTGGCATTTCTCGGTCGCTTTGCTAATCCCTCGTTGCAAGATGAACGGGCGCGATGTATCAACAAACTTGGCGAGGTAAAGAAGGAGATCGTCGATATCATCGAGCGGTGCGACGCATTGAATTTAATACCACTGGAGAAGCGAAAAAAGTTGAAAGAGGTTGTCGGTGGTGAAAATAGTGAAGAAGAGGATGAAGAAAATCCAATCGTCCAATCGGGATTAATGCCCGCATTGCAAAGCGAAAACGCCGTGCGCCAAATTTCTAATATCAACAATATTCTCGAAAGAGCGCACCAGCGAAGGAGACGCGCTTATCGCCCTCCTCCGCAGAGGAAGAACGCATCGGCTCTTGCCGTCGAAAGAGCGGCAAAAGTAGTCGTCGCACAACAAGTTCGAAATCACAACGAAGAAATGCTCGCCATAGCTGGTACGAGAGTGGAAATGGGTATTTGTGAGGAAAATGCGGAACAAATCCTGGCACAAGAAAGGTTAGCTACGCAGCTTCAAGAGGAGGAAGTCCGTGAGTATAAGGGGACGAAAAAGAGAAAGAAAGGTTCGGTAAAGGATCGAATCACACAGAAGCTTCGAATGTTGAAACGTACCAACAGAGCAGGAAGACGATAGCAAAGATGAAATATTATTAGAAGAGTATTAGTAGTTAAATAATGGTTAGATTTGAGAGAAGAACGCAGAGTATTCATCATGAAATGTTGTTGTAAGAATATACAGTTTGTACTATAACTAAAAAAAATACGACTATGTACGTATATAGCTTTTACGCTTTCTTCATCTTCAACTTCCGCTGCCTCTGATGGAACATATAAAAATACAGTTGAGTGAACATGAACGGGTACGTTATCAACAGAAGATACAAGAACCACGAATAATCAAACGCAAAGTTCAAAACGTTCGGCATGTGCACGTAATACATCTCCACCTGTTTTACAAACCCGATGGAGTCATACATCAGTTTCATTTCCGACGCCCCCCCTAACGGGTACAACGGTATGAAAAGCGTGTACCGTAAATACACCAGCCATTTTGGCGTGGCATTCAAAATCCCCAACACGTAGCACGGGTACCTCACGCAATCAATCATAGCCCAACTTAAAATCATCACTCCCGCAGCGGTTGTTTTTTGCAAAGGCACGATAGAATCCGTGACGCACATCAAAACGTGCGTCCTTCCCATCCATTGCATAACGCCCGGAAGCACTGGCGATCGAACCAAACCTAGCACAGCGTGCATAGTTTCCAAAAGAGCTAAAACTTGGAAGAGTTTCACGAACATCGACGAGTGGTCGTACACCGTCGTCAGTCTCTCCTGCCAATTTAGTCCGTTCGTTGATGGCAGTAAAACTGCTCTCAGAGCGCTCGCTAAAACTGCTGTCCATCCGAGCATTTGTATTACGTTGTAGATTAACAGGTACCCATGTATCAATCGTTTCTTTCTGTTACCATCTGTTCTTGTTGTTTTGGCCATGCTTTCCTTATTCCGTGTCGTGAAAAAAGTGAGGAAGGAATACACCACTGACGATACACTTTTGAGAATACGAATAAAAAAGAGTCGAGTCGAGAGAGAGAACTTGAGAGAACGAGAGAGAATTTTTAGGTCGCAGCGACCAAAAAGTGAAAAGGAAAAAAGACGTTCGCGAAGGAGAGAGCTCGTGTGCAAGAAACACAAAAAAATAATCATCTGTCACAGGAAACTTCATACAATAATGAAGCGAGGTGGCGGCGGCGGCGGCGGCAAAGCAGCGCTGACGCTGGTTGAGAAAGTCCCGTTGGTTTCGTCGAACAGAGACGACGACGACGACGACGACGACGAGACCGATACATCATCAACCGCATTTCGACATCGAAATGGAAAATATCTAACGCCTTCATCAACAACGAAAACAACAGGAAAGATGACGAAACAACGAATTATTCGGTTGCGCGTGAGAGGAATGACGTGTTCGGCGTGTTCTGGAACCGTTGAGGGTGTTTTGTCTTCCATATACGGAGTAGAGAAAGCGGCGGTAAGTTTAACGACTGGGCGAGCCGTCGTTGAATTTACCGGTTCACTCCAACAAAATATTTCCGACTTCAAAGGACTTTTAGTGTCCTCTTTAGAAGACGTCGGTTTTGAAGCCGAAGTAGAAGAACATACGTCGATTGCTAGTATATTCCTATCCATAGAAGGAATGACCTGTTCGGCCTGCACTTCGGCGGTTGAGCACGCATTGAATGACACGCCAGGCGTCTTGAGCGCTTCCGTTGCGTTGTTGCCTCAAGGCTCGGCAAAAGTTTCTTTCGATTCAAATGCAACTGGACCGAGAACGATTATAAGTGCCGTCGAAGATTGTGGTTTCGGATGTAGTTTGTTATACGTCGGCGATGGTAAAGAAGGCGGCTCGGAAAAACGGACAACAGAAGCTGAGGAGTATTGGTCTCTGTTGCTTTCGGCATTGATGTATACGGTCCCCATCATTTTAATCAACATTGCGTTTACTCGCGCCGATTTGTTCAAAGATTTCATCAAAACGCAAGTTCTTGACGTGAAGATATCGACGTACATACAGTGGGCCTTAGCGACTCCCGTACAGTTTGTCGTTGGACGACGATTTTATATCGGAGCGTACAAATCTCTCAAACACGGCAGTGCGAACATGGACGTGTTAGTTGCCATGGCGACAAATGTGGCGTATTTCGCCTCGGTGTTTACGATTTTCCATTGCGTAACAATTGGACACAACTACGGAAAGACGTTCTTCGATACGAGCTCGATGCTGATCACGTTTATTTTACTCGGAAAGTATTTAGAGTCTTCGGCAAAGAAGAAAACTTCAGACATGGTGACCAAACTACTCCAACTCGTGCCTTCGGAAACCATCTTGTTAAATTTGAACGAAGACGGAACATCATACTCCGAGAAAGTGATTTCTGCAACGTTAATCCACAAGGGTGATATTTTGAAGGTTTTACCTGGAGCCCGCATCGCCGCAGATGGCGTTTTATTGGATTCCGAGATGGCATACGTGGATGAATCAATGTTGTCGGGTGAGTCCATGCCAGTAAAGAAATATGGGAACGATGCCATCACTGGAGGTACGCTCAATGCAGGAGCGGTGTTCCTCATGCGCGCGGATAGAATCGGATCAGAAACATCGTTGTTCCAAATCGTAACGCTCGTTGAAAACGCTCAGCTTGCAAAAGCGCCTATTCAAGCGGCAGCGGATTCCATCTCGAATGTCTTCGTTCCATTCGTAGTCATTGTGTCCGCTTTCACATTCTTGATGTGGTATTACGCTGGCGCACAAAATAAATACCCAGAAAGTTGGCTCCCCGAAAATGAATCCAAATTCATCTTTGCCATGCTCTTCGGTATTTCCGTGCTCGTGACTGCGTGCCCATGTGCTTTAGGATTGGCAACACCAACCGCGGTAATGGTTGGCACTGGCGTCGGGGCACGTAATGGCATTTTAATCAAAGGTGCAGACGGTTTAGAGCGTGCGGCAAAAGTGAACAAAGTTTTCTTCGATAAAACTGGAACGCTCACGCAAGGCAAACCAAAAGTGTTAGAGTTGAGGGCCTTTGGTAGTAATTATACGCGAAAACAAGTTGCTGAAATAGTTGCCGTTGCGGAGAAAGACAGCGAGCATCCGCTTGCGCATTCGTTCGTGGAGTACGCGGTTGATACCACAAAGAAAGATGGCGAAGCAGAAGATAAAGTTGTCTCATCACAAGCAATCCCAGGCGAAGGTTTGAAGTGTGTCATGAAAAGTGGAATTTCTGTGGATATAGGAAATGAAAAGCTCATCGGCTCCGAGAATATTTCGAACGAAGCGCGGAAATTCGCAAAGGAACATCAAAGCGAGGCGCACACAGTCGTTTTCGTCTCGATTAATAAAGTCGTCGAAGGTGTTTTTGCGGTTTCTGATCCAATCAAGCCAGAAGCGGCTGGTGTTGTTGCCATGCTATCTAGAATGCATATAGAATGCACGATAGTAACGGGAGATAACATTGAAACCGCGAAAGCAATCGCAAGCGAATGCGGCATTCAGAACGTTTACGCTCGAATGTCCCCGAAAGACAAAGCTGAAAAGATTTCTGAAATGAAGCGTGCGAATCCTGATGCTGTCGTAGCGATGGTTGGAGATGGTATCAATGATGCTCCGGCATTAGCTTCAGCAGATGTTGGTATAGCAATAGGTTGTGGAACAGAAGTTGCCATTGAGGCGGCTGATTTTGTATTGATGAAGAGTGATTTAGAAGACGTTGCTGTGAGTTTGGATATCGCTCGAGAAACATTTCGAAAAATAAAAATGAATTATATTTGGGCTCTGGGATACAACATCATCGCTATTCCATGGGCCGCTGGTGCGTTTTATTCGAGAACTATGTTTCAGTTACCACCGTGGGCAGCCGCTGCGTTGATGGCGTTGAGTTCAGTTTCAGTTGTGTATTCGAGTTTGAGTTTGCGAAGTTACAAACGCCCAATTGCGACGTCTCTCAATGCAATCCGAATCGGTGGTCAAAGTATCGAGTTAGACTCCATCTCTTCCGTTTCTTAGTAATATTTGTGATTAGTACTATATATGTAGATAACAATGCAAGCGCACAAAAGTCATACACGTATGTTTTACATTTTCTTCTTACCAACTTTTTGTTTCAAATCCAGCAAGCCAGCCGGAGGGGTGATTTCAATCAACCCTTGGTCAATGTCCACAACTGGCACAATGTCTCTGACGAACGGTATGTACACGTAATACTCCACGATATCGACTTCAACTTCTCCATTTTTGTTCGTCTTTGTTTCCATCTCTGGTTGCATGAGCACCTTCATCAAATCCTTCTCACCAGCGCCGCGATATATGTCTTCAACTATACCTACAACTTCTCTTTCGCCTTCGTGCATAATCACCGTCAAACCATCCAAGTCTTGGCAGTAAAACGCATCCTCTTCTTCGATTTCCGCTCGACTTTCCGCCCCGATGTATATGCGTCTTCCAATCATTGCCTCCGCCATCGTGCGGTCCGAGCAGCCTTTAAACTTCACAATCGGTTCCGTCCTTCCTTTACTTGTTACCCATCGTCCATTGACGACTCGCATAAACTTTCCTTCCGCTATCGGTCGATCGTAGTCGTCGTTCTTCGACGCTCGTCCTTGCGCAACATTTTCCACGTACAATTCTACCCCCGGGTTCATAAACCGTTCCTCGATAAAGTCCGTCAGAGGTAAAACTCTGACTTCGCCTTTCAAACCGTGCGCGGCAACGACGGCGCCGACTTGGACCAACGCGTTTGCGTCTGTGACCTCTTTGTTAATCTTTTGAGAGATTTCTCTCGCCATGGTTTCTTTGATGTCTTCCGAAGATGTCCCCAAGCTGTTCACGCGTGTTTTCTTTCGTCGTCCCGAAGAACGTGGTGGCGACGACACCGGTGGCACGACAGACGACGACGACGACGCGAAGCTATTCGAGTGCGCTCTCTGTTGTTGCTGTCGACAGAAAACAGCGGAAGAGGAATGCCATTTTTGAAGCGAATGCATCGCGCGATTCTTCTTCCTCTTGTTTTACGGCCTCGTATCTGTGTGCGGCGCGGATGGATGCGCACGCGCGCGACGACGAGTGTGGATGGGAAAAACACTGTAAAATTCGTTCGTTGCTTTTTTTTTTGGCGGCCGGAAGAGATGAAGAGAGAGAAAAAGAAGACACTTTTTCACTCGTATGGATGGACTTATTAGAAAAGTCGTCTCAAAGAATTCTCCTCTCCCTCCTCGCAAGCGCACGACGCACCACCTTTCGAGGACGAGAGCGACGATAACAGGCGACGATGTAAGAAGAAGAAGAAGAAAAAAAAGAAGAAGAAAGCGTGAGAACGATGAGTGCCTCGACGGGAGCCGTTCTCGAGAAGAAGAAAAAGAAGAAAAAGAAGGACAAGAAGGAGAATGAGGAGGAAGCACCTCCTTTGCTCTCGGAGGAACTCTCGGGAACCGTCGTTTTGCTCAACGCGAAGAAGAAAAAGAAGACGAAAGACTCTCCTCTGCCCGTGGAAAAGAAACTCTCAAAGTCTCAAAAGAGGAAATTATTGAAGGTGGAAGAGGATAAGAGGAAACGCGCGGGACGTGAAGCCGTGCTCGAGTCGTTGAAGAAAAACACTCTGAAAGAGGAGGAGTTGTATTACTTTGGCAAGTCCTCCACGCTCGGGAATAAAGAGACGAGGAAAGAGAAATTGACGAAACAAATGAAGGCAGAGCGAATGGGAATATCGGGCTATTTACCAGGACAGAAAGAAGACGCGGAGAGGTTGACGAAACGCGCGAAAACTGCCAACGAGAAAGAGGTGGAGGAATCGTCCGAGGAGGAAGGGCAGGAAGAGGAAGACGATAACTGCTTAATAACGAAGGAAGAGGAAGAGCCAATCGAGGAATTAACCGAACAAGAAAAGGTAGATTTAGCAGCACAAGGTGACGTAGACATCATCGAAAAGTCTAAGATAGGCACACAAACACTCGACGGAGCCACGCGAGCGTTAGTTTCAGCTCTGAGAGAAAAATATAAGCTGAAAGAAGACGCCGCCGATGAACTGGCAATGCAACCGCAGCAAAAATCAGAATATCACGAAGTCTTCTTCGGCAGCGCGTACGCCGTCCCCGTAGAAAGAGATGAAAAAATACAACAACAACGCCTTCAGTTGCCAATTTTAGGCGAAGAGCACGAAATTATGCACGCGATTAATACAAATCCAATAACTGTGATTTGCGGACAAACCGGATGCGGTAAAACGACACAAGTTCCGCAATTTCTTTACGAAGCCGGATATGGAGATCCAGATTGTTTAGATCATCCAGGAGCCGTATGCGTGACACAGCCGAGACGAGTTGCTGTGACTTCGACCGCGAAAAGAATAGCCGAGGAATTGAACGTGGAATTAGGTGGTGATATTGGGTACCAAGTCCGGCATGATAAACGCGTTGGTGATACACCCCGGATTAAATTCTGTACAGATGGTATTTTACTTCGGGAAATTCAAGCTGATTTGTTGTTGCGCAAGTATTCAGTCATCATAGTTGACGAAGCGCACGAGAGATCCGTAAATACGGATATTTTGCTTGGTTTACTGTCAAGAATTGTGCCTTTACGGGCGGCATTGACGAAAGAGAAGAATAATAAAAACGTGATCACGCCTTTACGTCTCGTCGTCATGTCCGCGACTCTGCGCATCGAAGAGTTTGTGAAGAATAAAAGACTTTGTGCAATACCACCGGTTGTCATGAATGTTGCAGCGAGGCAGTTTCCCGTGACGATACATTTTTCACGAAGAACGGAAATGGTAGATTACGTCTCCGAAGCGTTGCGTAAAACGCTCGCAATCCACCGTAAACTTCCTCCGGGAGATATTCTTGTCTTTTTGACTGGTCAGAAAGAAGTCGAAGACTTTTGCAAACGGCTAAGACGGAACTATCCATTGAAGAAAAAAGAAAAGAAGAAGAAAAAGAAAGAGTCGTCTCACAGGATAACGACGAAGCAAGGAAATGAGGACGAGGACGAGGTCGAGGATGAGGACGACGAGGACGACGACGACGAAGAAGAAGTTGAAGAAGGAAACGAGGATGATGTGATAGGTGATGCGTATGATGTAGATGCCGCCGATGCTGCTGGAGAAGTTTTGAATAATTTCAACGAAGACACGTTCCAAGATGATTTTGACGACGACGAACGTTCGGATGTTTCCGAAGAAGATGAAGTTGTTGTGATGGGCGACGTTTTGACAGAAGAAGAGACGAAAATAGCCGAGGTGGATTGGGCACGAAAATACGCACCGACTGCCAATTTAGAAGTCACAGCTGATGAAACTGTTGGCAAAAAGAAAGAAGAAGATGGTAACGAGAATAACGATGGCGAAGACGACGATGGTCCTGGACCGTTGAACGTTTTGCCTTTGTATGCCATGCTTCCGCCTCAAGCGCAAGCGCGTGTGTTTGCGAAAACACCGAAAGGATATAAAAGAAACGTCATAGTTTCCACAAACGTCGCCGAAACATCACTTACAATTCCTGGAGTTCGATACGTTGTCGATGCAGGACGTCAAAAGGAGAGAAAGTATGAAAGAACTTCTGGAATGTCTCGATTCGAAGTTGGATGGATTTCAAAAGCGTCAGCTGAACAGCGCGCTGGTCGTGCTGGAAGAACAGCACCTGGACACTGCTACCGTTTGTTTTCGTCTGCGCACTACGTGAACGATTTAGACGAGTTTGCCGCTCCGGCAATAACAACTGCACCCGTCGATGGAGTTGTTTTGAGTATGCGCTATTTAGGCATAGACAAAGTATTGAATTTCCCTTTCATCACACCGCCTGATTTCGAGCAAGTTCGATCGGCGACGCGAACTCTTGAAATCCTAGGAGCAACGAACCAAATGGGTGAGCTTTCAGATATTGGTCGAGCAATGGCCCAAATTCCAGTCAGTCCGAGACAAGCAAGAATGCTAATAGCCGCGTCTGTCTCTGGCATTAAAAATTGTATGGTGTACGCCATAGCCATGTGCGCCGGTCTCGGTATGGACTCACCGTTTTTGAAACATGTCGAAGCAAACGATAGTGAAGAGAAAAACGAAGAAGAAAAGAAACCAAGCGTTCCGCCGCCGCACATCAAGTTTCATCATGTAAACTCGGATGCATTGACGGTTATGCAATGCTTGTTGGCGTACGACCAGTTTGTACAGGCAAATGGTCCATCGAAAGCGTACATGTTTTGCCAAGAAAATCGTTTGCACGAACGCACCATGCGTGAAATGTCAGATTTACGTAAACAGTTATTGCGAATATTGTTTCGAATAGGTTTGATTGACGAGGATGAACTCGCTCAAAAAATCAGTTTAAGCAAGCTTGTTATTAAACCGAATTCGGATTTAGATAAAGCGTTACGAAAGGCTTTGTGTTGCGGATGGATCGATAAAGTTGCTCGACGTTCAAAACAGAAAGAGCTCGAACAGTATGCTCGAGATGCAGAAATCAGAGGCGAAAATATAGACTCAATGTCACGAAGCTCGAAAGCGTTGCGGTACAAGCCAGCGTTTGATTCTTTGAGCAACGGTAGTGGTGTCGATAACAACAGACCAGTTTTCTTGCACCCCTCATCAGCATTGCACAAAACTGCATCGGAGTTTATTGTATATAACGATTTAATCCAAACGCAGAAGCGACCGTACGTGGTTGGTGCTACGAGAGTTGAACCAAGTTGGTTGTTGCAAAGTGACTGCTTATTGGAAGGCATGGATAGAGTTTTAGACGACCCGATACCGAGATACGCGCCGAATCGCGATCAAGTCGTGTGTTGGGTGGCGCCTCGATTTGGACCGCACCTTTGGGAATTGCCTCTAAAAGCGCTAGACGTGACTGAACTCGAGAAAGCTGTCGGTCCGTTTGCGACGGCATTGCTCCTTGGGAACGTCTTCGAGTGTTTTGCAGAAATAAAAGACAAGTACGCGGCTAAGCCAATTCTGTGTTCAAGAATTGAAGGTAGAAGTCAACCCAGAGTTCAAAACTTATTGTATGCGCTGAAGAAAAAAGGCGTATGCACAAAGGAAAAGTTGATGCGAGAGTTTGTGCGAAACCGCGACTATTTGCGCAAAGAAATAAGCGCTTGGTTGAAAGCTGGCAAATCGCACACTCTGGATAATATATGGGGGAAATGGAAATAGATATTTAGGATCGCGAATGTAATATTATATAATGATAGAGAGATGTATATCGTAGTATATCGTGGAATAATGTAGTTTTATGTAACGTATGGTACCATGGTACCAGGTAGGGTACCACGTACATTTCAAACAACTAAAGAGAGAGTTTAAAGGTCGAGGGGATCTAAATTTTGAATAATTCATTTTGTAGGGGTGTATAGTGTATAGTATGATGAATGGATCTTATAGCGCAAAGGCAGATGTTAATGGTGAAGATAAGAATCTTCAATGTGTTTGTTTGTTTGTTGGTGTTTCAAAGGCACAGCGTCAGTTAAGTAACTTACGCACGTTCACCTCTGATTCTTCTCGCCAACTGGACATCCTTCGGCATGATGGTGAC
>CEVW01375490.1_pt1 | contig 11374 bp, 10 predicted proteins | sample 427061 | NCBI WGS metagenome assembly CEVW01 (sample SAMEA2623774, study PRJEB7988) | marine metagenome | biome: marine biome (ENVO:00000447); feature: surface water layer (ENVO:00002042); material: "saline water (ENVO:00002010), including plankton (ENVO:xxxxxxxx)" | depth 5 m
ATTTCTTTTTATCTCCATATCCTTCCAATATTCCACTTACTATTTTATTATATTCTTCCGCCAACTTTGGATTATTTGGAAATGTTGGATTTGCGTCTTCCCACTCTTTCATTGCCATTATGCTCTTATCTTTTATTTTCGTTCTTATATCTTTCGCTGCTTTATCACCTGTATCTTTCTCCCATTTACCTTCATCTTTTACATAAAATTGCATTCTCTTTTCATCCGTACAATGTATTGGTCTATCTGTTGGATCTAAATTTTCTAGTTGTTTTGTTAATATGTTTTGTATACCTGCTGTTGCTCCAAAATCTTTTTGATACATTACATCTTCCAATTGAACTTGTATTTGATTTACAAAGTCTGTTAGATTCATTGCGTTTTTACAATGTTCTGATAAATAAACATTTACGGTAAGGTTTTTATTATTACAATTGTTATAATTGTTATTGTTAATCGTCTTTCCTTCCTTTAATATTTCTACCATTTTTTCCGTTTTTTCTAATAATTTTGTCTTATGCTCTAATTCTTGTTTTAGTGTTTTTGTTTCTTTCTGTTTTAGCTCTTGTTCCAATAATTTTATTTTTTGTTTCAACAAAATTGTTTCAGAATTGTCTTTTGTATCTTTAATCTCGATGCTTACTTTTTGCCTATTTTGGCTTATTTTTTGCGCTTTTTTAGAACATTTCGCAATATGACGAGCATAACTGGTGTAATGTTTATAATGTTTATTACATATTTGACACGTTAAATCACCTTTACACTTAGCACCGCCACGTTGATGTTTTTTTGACTTTAAATGACGATTAAAATCTTTTTTATAAGACGCTGTATAATCACAATTTTGACAATAGTATGAACCATTTTCTTGTTTATAATATTCTACAGGTTTTGAAATTTGGGTAAAAACTACGCCACTCATTTATATATATATGCTTAGATTTTACCTAAATTGTTTTTATTTTAATTATATTTTCGTGCCTTTTTTTCAGCGATTGAAATTTTTCAAAAAATCACTCCTCTTTTTTTTGCTAGGTAATCAGTCTCAACAATGAAAAAACTAAAAACGTGCAATTTCGACGATATATTCTATACCCATGATATCGATTTTGGACATTTCGATATTTCAAAAAAAATGTCCAAAATGAAATCTTTACAACTCTGAATAATTTCAAATTGCACAAAAACAGAGAAATATATAAAAGTACAGAAATTCAAAATAGCTAGGTTTATGGTTATAGTCATATTTTTTGTAATTTAAAAAATACCTACAAGACAATGAGGTGTTTTGAAAATTGGTTGAAATGTTATGATATATGGTAATAGCACTTTTTCGTAAAAAAAATTATGCAGCGGTCAGTAAGGCGATTTTTTTCGCAAAAAAAATATTCAAAAATGGCATCATATATGGTAATAGAGAATTTTACAGGTCAAAAAGTCAGTCTGTCTCAGTAAGGAGGGTATTTTAGTTTATTAGCATAATATCATAACAAATTAAAAAAAATAAATTTAGGGTCAGTAAGAGTATGCATACGGTGCTTTTTTCTAGGTTATTTGTAAAAAATATTTAAAATAATAACAAGTTTATATATAAATGAGTTTATTGGACATTGACCAGATATTAGAGGCAACAGAGAAACTAACAACACCGTCTATTACCAATTTAACGTATAATAAGGTTCAAGCATATAAAAATGATATATTACAACGGATAGGATTGCCACGTGAAAGATTAAAAGAATATAATAAAAAACTAAAGGAATATAGGTATTGTAGTGATGTATCTGATATACAAGATGGTCGTTTTATAAGGTGGATTTCATTAAAAAATCCAGATGATTTAAAATTAAGAAACGGAGCATTTGTAAGTGATATATTAATATTAAATAATGGATTACACGTTCAATGTAGAAATAGAGGAAGAGTATTTCAAATAAAATATGATGAATGTGAAATATTTCAAAAATTAACTAGAGAAGAACATATATTATTATCGGTATTATCAAATCTTGAAAAATAATCTCAATATATATTAATGAAGAGGAAACAAGCAGTAGTATTTGATTTGGATAAGACGATAGGATTTTTTACGCAAATAGCAGTAGTAATGGAAGCAGTAGAAGATGTATTAGGACGTGAAATGAAATTACAAGAATTTTTTGATTTTTTGGATGTATATCCACACGTATTTAGACCAGATATGTTTAAAATTTTTAATTACTTGAAGAAGCAAAAGAAGAGAAATAAAGAATTAAAAGTGTTAATATATACGAATAACATAGGTCCAAAATCGTGGGTAATGAATATAAGAAAATATATAGAAAAAAAGATAAATTATAAATTATTTGATAAAGTAATACCGGCGTGGAAAGTAGGGAAAGAAATATATGAACCAAACCGAACAACACATAATAAAACATACAAAGATTTATTAAGATGTGGAAAATTATCAAAAAATTACAAGGTTTTATTTTTAGATGATTTAGATCATGAACAAATGAGAGTAGATAAAGTCACATATTTATTAGTAAAAAAATACAGATATGACGAAAGATTTGAAAAACTAGTAGATACATTAATGAAATCAAAGATAAAAGATATGATGGTAAAAAAAACAAAATATAGTAATCAATTGATAGAGATGAAATTAATATCAAGTATAAAAAAAAGTTTTTATATGAAAGAAATGATAAATTTTAAACAAGCGAAGGTTCCAACCGTATATCCACGAGTAAAGAAATTTATAGATTCAAATAATAAAACAAGAAAGAGACGGTCAAGTAAAAGAAAAACACTTAAAAAACGAGCTTAGTAGCAGAAACAGCAGTATGCGCAACTTTTTTAGAAACATCAATAGCATCGTGAGACATTTTATTGAAAATATACATTAGTCCTTCAGATAATAAAAGGAAAGTTCCAGCAGTAAAAATCATTCTACGATGAAAATCATTGAATTTGATAGATTTATAAGGATTAAAAAAGTAAATAATAAATAAAGTAACAAAAATTTTGAAATAGAAAGTAACGATAGGTAAATAAATTTTAGCAGGTTGCCAAATGTTAAAATAAGCTAAACCAAATAATATATACCAAGAATAATTTAATAATATAAATAATTTTTCTAATGAATCCATTTATATTATATAAGTAAAATAATATTAGATAATTAATCAACGAGCGGACAGAATATAGAATTGCCTTTCCAGTCAACCCAAGGAGCTTCTATTTCTTTATTAGCAATTACAACAATTCCCCAAACATACATAACTAATATACCGACCGCCCATAAACAAGTCCCGCATTGTGCTAATAACGTCGCACATAAAGGTTTTTCGTCATCTTCTTGGTCATCGTTTGTGAGATGAGAAACAGTACAACATATTTGTAAACAACATAACGATAAACAACCACCAAATAAATAGAACATATAATAAGAGAATATATCCCATCTTCCCATATTGCCAAAACCAGAACCAAAAACACCAGTAAGAGGTATAGCTTGGAGAACCATTGCTGGAATAAATTTCTTGCCATCTTGTTCACATATATTATTTACACCGTTCCATTTCCAACAATCATTTGGATGGCATCCACCAGTAGCATTATTATATGTTAAACAATTTCCAGGACAAATACAATCTAATCCACCAGTTCCAGGATTACAGGCAATGGGTGGTGGCAGAGCCACTACAGCAGCCGATAGGCCTCGCATAAAAACTTGAGCTTTATATAAAACAGACATATTACATTATGTGAATTACATTAAATTCATTCAGATCAATTTTTAATTATTTCTCAATTGGTAAATATCGAGAGAGCGAGCACTGGCATCTTTGGCGTTGGTAAACTTAGGCATCCAAAAATAAGGAATAGTATGACCTTTATTGGGGAAATATTTTTCAAAAATAATTCTGTAAAATAATTGTTCTAGTGTTTTTGGAGGATTATCAACAATATCATGTTTTTTAATTAAACATTTAATAATATCTTCATCATTATCGGGATAATTTTCACCAGTAAAAATTTTATTTTTAACAAATTTTTTAATAATATCGTGCCAAGAATTAGTTTGTTTACTAACACCGTCGCTAAAAGCCTCTTTAGTTCTCCAAAGAACACTCTTGGGGAGAGTTTTACCATCATCAAAAGCTCGTCTAATTAAAAATTTTTCACAAAGTTGATTAACGGTATGACAACGGAAAAAAGGAGGAATAGAAAGATAAGATTGAACGAAACCTCTATCTAAAAAAGGGGTTCTGGCTTCCAACCCGTGTGAGGAAATAGAACGGTCAGATCTTAAAACATCAAAAAAATGGATATCAGAAAGTAATCTTTTACATTCTTTATCAAAATCGATTGGGTCTTTAATATAATGAAAATAAAGATAACCGCCGGCTACTTCATCACTTCCGTCGCCATTAAAAATAACTTTAGCATCGGAAGTTTTCTCAAAATCTTTAATATGCTTTGAAATAAGCCAATTAGGAACACTCGCTCTAACACTAGTAGTATCATATGTTTCGGTATGATAAATAACTTTATCAATTGCTTCAAGTAAATCATCTTCAGTAACAACAATACTATGGTGGTTAGAATCGATAAAATTAGCTACTTCTTGAGCTTTAATGAGATCTTCAGAACCTTGTAATCCAATAGACCAGGTATGAAGTTTTCGGTTTTTATTACGAGGATTTTTTTTATAAAATTTTGAAACAAGAGAAGCAATAAGACTACTATCTAAACCACCGGATAATAGACAAGCAATATCTCTATCAGTATTATAAACACGTTTTTTAACAGCGTGTTCGAGAGAAGCACGTATGCGTTGTAAAGCACGTTGTTCTGTATTTATAGTAGTATCAATAGAAATACTATTAACAGAAGAAAAAGGAATAAATGGTCCAGATACATAATTAGTTGTATTGTCGTTATATTCACCTTTAAATTCCAAAAAATTACCAGGAGGAAATTGAGAAATATCGAGGGAATTATCTAATTTAAGAAGTTGTTTCATAAGAGAAGCGAAACCGAAGAATTGGTTCTTATTTTTTGCAATAAATAGAGGTCGAACACCATAAGGGTCTCTAGCAACATAAATAAGATTTTTTTTGTAATCCATTAAAACAAAAGCAAAAACACCATCAAGCATACTAAGAGTTTGTTCAATTCCATATTTAGTGTATAAATGAATAATAATTTCACAATCAGAGTTGGTATTAAGTTTAATTTTCATATCTTTTGCTAATTGTCTGTAATTATAAATTTCACCATTGCAGATCAAAGAACAATTTTCATAAATAAGTGGTTGGTTAGAAATATCATCAAGTCCATTAATAGCAAGACGATGAAAACCAAAAGCCACAGAAGCATCAACTTTACCAAAACATAGATTACTATATTCAGGTCCTCGGGAGCGTCCTTTATTAAAAGCATCTTTAATAATAGGATTCTCAAATGTGTTATTAATAAGAGCAAAAATACCGCACATAATTATATAATTATGGTAATTGTTTTTATATATTTTAATTAATTATTAATTAAAAAAAATGTTGGAATAATATATCAATGACAAACGCACAACATGATGCATATATATGTCAACAATATTTGACGGATGAATTAAATGATAGATTATTTGCTAGGATTGCACCATCGAATACTCTAGAACCATATTTTGAATTTAGAGCAGTAGGAACAAGAGAACAAACAATGCCAGTATTTGATTGTAGAACAAAATCAAGTGTTCCTTTAGTGCAACATCAAGGGTTTAATGTAGAAAAAACATTTAACCCTGGTCAAAAAGCACCATTGAGTGGATATTGTAATAATGTAGATATAGAGACACGTTTAAGAAATACAATACATCCAATACAAAAAGGGAATGCACAGGGTATATATATACCTGATACAACAAGTGATTTATTTAATTTGAAACATGTGTCGTTATATGAAGATACACCTTTAGAAAAACAAGCACCACACAATCCAAATAAATGTGGAATAGGAAATAACTTTTTTGCGAATCATACAAGACAACAAACAAAGAATATAAAATTAGAATAAATATAAATTGAATTAAAGAAATAATTGAATTTATATAGAAAAGATGTTTTTAACAAGAATATTCAAGCGAACAAAACCAATTAGATTGGGACGATGGAATTATAATAATCCGGAACGTAAAATCGATCTAGCAAATGTAGATCATTGTGGAACTTGTGATTTAAAGTTTAATAAAATAGAAGATCATTTTGAAAAAAAAGCAATAGTTGTGAAATTGGCTGCTTGTGAAATAAATAAAGACAATAAAGAATGGAGAGAAAGTGTATATCATAGATGCGGAGATGATGTAATAATATTATAAAAAAGATATATAATGGCGACAAATAAGATTGATTTGATGTATTTTACAAATAATAGTGCAAGAAGAATGATAGATGAAAAAGATCAAGAAAAAGAAAAAAAGTTAGATAAAAAAGATATAAAATTTTATAGAAAAAGAATATTACAATTAACAAAAGATTTGCTAAGGGGAGGTAAAAGTTCAAATATAATAAATGAAAGTTTCACTGCGTTTGCAGAAACAGCAATAAAATCATTTAAATTTGAAGACGAGGCGGAAATATTACAAAAAGAATTTGAAGATTTAGAGGAAAAAAAGAAGGCTAGTAAAGGGAAAAAAGAATTTGTATCTTTGGAAAGTGATAAATTAATGATGAAAGATTTAAAGAATAAAAAAAATGATACAATAAAAAATTTTGCGGTAGTAAAAACGAAAAAGAAAAAGGAGAAAATAAAAACACCAACACAAAAAAAGATAGATTTAAAAACGGAAGAATTAAAAAATAAAGGGGTAAAAAAGAAAAAGAAGAAGAAAAAATCTCAATAATATATATCTTATGAATAGAAAAAATCCAAAGATAGAAGATATAAGTCCAGCAAGTTCATTAGGTTCTGAAAGTCCATTAGGTTCTGAAAGTCCAATATACGGATGGCCCTCAACAGCAAAAACACCTATTATTAATAAAATTCCTAGCAAAATGATTACACCACCAGTGGGTATATCAGACCATATGTCAGAAAGAGATTTCAGAAAGATAGGAAAGTATCCAAGAGATAAAATAATGAAATCATATGGTGCGGAAAATTATATACCAGAAATAAACATGGAAAAAAAATTAGATTCAGCTAAATTACGAAAAAAACTATATGGAGTGCAGTTTAACAAAAACGCTACAAAAATACAAGCAGCAGCAAGAGGACATAGTGTAAGAAAAAGAGCAAAAAGAACTAAAAAATTAGTAGATGGATTAAAACAATTATTTGGAGGTCGTCCAAAGAAAACAAGAAAAAGAAGAAGAAAAAGACGTAAAAAAACAAGGAAAAGAAGAAAACGCAAGACTAAAAGGAGAAAGAAAAGAAGATATACAAAAAGAATACAAAATATAAAACAAATATTAAGTGATAAATGTTCTCCAAAAAAAGAGGGAGAAATATTGAAATTTACCTGTTATACAAAGGCATCATTATATAGATTAAAAAATATATGGAATGCTAGACATAGTGATGTAAAAATAACAACAAATGATCCCAAATCAATATGGGATTTTTTAAGTTCGCATATGGCGGATACTTGTGAAAGAGAATCGTGTTGGTTGAAAAAGAATTGGATAAATCAAAAACTACCAAAAAGTGTAGTAGATAATACATTTGCACCAGAACAACCGAAATCTTGGAAAAGAAAACCAACCGAATGGTTGACAAGTATAGATATATTGGATGTTATGAAACAATATGAAAAAACATATAAAAATTTTGAATTTATGGGGCCATCACCAATAGATTTCGATACACATAAATTATATGGAGAATGTGTATGGGAAGAACTATGTAAAATATCTTTAAAAGAATTAATATCGAAAGGCAAAGATAAAATAGGAATAGTATTTAATACAGATAAACATACAGAACCGGGAAGTCATTGGGTTGCCATGTTTATAGATTGTAAAAAGAAATCAATATATTATTTTGATAGTTATGCTGATGATGCCCCAAAAGAAATAAGAGTATTAGGGAAAAGATTACAGAAACAATCGGAGGCATTGGGTAAAAGATATAAATACATAGAAAATAGGAAAAGGCATCAATGGTCGAATAGTGAATGTGGAATGTATTGTTTATTTTTTATAATAGAATTATTAAAAGGGAGTTCATTTAATAAAATAGAAACAAAAAGAATAGATGATAAATTTATGAAAAAATTAAGAAATATATATTTCAATAAAATATAATTAAAAATATATTAGTTTATTTACATAATGTCGGTATTAAATCATGCAAATAAACAGATGTTATTGGAACTATGTGGTTCGAATGGGATAAATACGGTAGATAGAGAATTTCAAACATTTTTTGATAGATTATGTATAAATTATAATAGTAATAGATTAGAATATAATAGCATACAAGAAATAAATAAAAAAATATTAGAAGAATGCTTTTATTATTCGCAACAAATAGAACAAGCAAGAAAACAAAAAAATAAAGAACCTGAAAGACAACCACCACAAGTTCAACAAATATATTCTCCAGGAACGACAGAATTAAAGACCCTAGATTCAAAAGATTTGAGAATACAAAAAGATAGTGATTTTACAATGAAATTAAAAAGTAGAGAAGAAGCATTTAATTCTTTGATTAATAAACCAACGCCGAATCAAGTTACATTTGAAGAGAAAGAACAAGATGTTCCATCACAAAATTTAGATGTTCTAATGAAACAGTCATTAGCGGATAGAGAAAAGGAATTACAGTTAATATTGAATAATAAGGGTGATAAAAAAGCAGAAGAATGGTTAAAACCAGTAGAGACATCAGATAAACCCAAAGAACCAAAGAAAGTGTCATTTAATTTAGATGAGCCAAAAAATGAAAGGCAAGAGGTAGTAAATTTATTATCAAAATTAAAACCGAAATCGAATGTGCGGAATGAAAATAATGAAATAATAAATTTATTAAAGAAAGTATTGGAAAATCAAGAAAAAATATTAAGTAAATTAAATAAAGAAGAAACAGAAATAACAGCAATGTTAGAAGATTAGAGAGGCATAAATTTCATACTACCAGGATTTTCAGGGTCATTAATAGCTTTCATAACAGGAACTTGTGTTTTTCTAACATCCCATAAATCTTTATCGATAAGAATACCAGATTTATCTTCGGGGTCATCGGGATTATTAAGAATGATATAAAATTCACCTTTTGGAATTTTAATATAACCAAGTTTTTTAGTAATTTTCTTTCTTTGGCTCATCCATTGTTTATCTAATAATTCCTTTTTATAATTAGGAACAGAATGGAATGATTTTTTATCAAGAGAACCATAATTATAACAAACGATTTTTTCCTTTTTACGTCCATCTTTATATAAAGCACAATCAATTGCGGTGCTTTTTATAACATTAAGAATTTCTTTGTTAATTTTAGATTTCATGTTGGATTTAGTATAAAGATATTCGTCGGTAGTAACAACACGTTCAGGTTCTTCAGGGTCAGGTGATTTATCGTGTCTCATAGATTCACTGGTTATTTGATTATCTTTTTGTTTTTGAGAGAAGGTCATAATATATAAATAAACCTTAACAGTTCTAAGAGCTTCGGGTAATAAATGATGACTACAAATTCTTCTAGCACGTCCAATAACTTGTTCAGTTCTAACAGGATGCCAATAAGGATCAAGAATATGAACGAAACGGACATTTTTAAGGTCTATACCTTCAGAACCACTACTAGTAATCATAAGAGTTTTAATAACATCACCATATAAATTTTTCTCTTTATCGAATCCATTATCTTCAAGAGTTTGAATGATAGTTTTTGGAACTTCATCCCATTGACTATTAAAAATTTTACGAACAATTTCTTTTTCTTCATCATCTTCAGTTCCAGTATATAAAGCATAACAATTTTTTTGTAGGTCTTCTTCACTCATATTAACTTTCCAAGTGCCGTCAGTATCTTTTGCGATTTTAAATCTAGACCAAGGAATACCAGATTGAGCTTCTAAAACCATAGAAAGAATACCAATACCTTCAAGAGTTCTAAAATCAGAATAAATTAAATGGCAACCTCTATGTCTATGGTCGCTTAATCGCTGTAGAACCTTAGCAAATTTAGGGCTATATTGAAGTAAACGTTTAGATTTATTCATATCAAGGAATTTGGAAGAATTTTCTTTTAACTGAGTTAAAGCAGCATTAATAGAACGGGTATATTCACGAGCAATAGCTTTTTTAGCATCAGTATTTGCTTTTTTAGCATCAGTAGCATCAAATCGTCCATCAGCACTTTCTTTTCTTTGTTCTATAGATAAACCATCAATTACAGATTTATCTATACTTTTAGTAGCAGAAAAATCAGATGGGAGTGGTCTTCGAATACCTTCAGGGAAAACAAAATTACAATAAAGTCTAGAAAAAACTCTGTATGTGCCGGGATTATCAGCATAAAGTTGATTAGCAGCATCTTTTTTTTGTTTATCAATTGCTCTTTTAGTAGTGGCTTGTTTTTTAGGTTTTTTAGATTTGTCTTGACTTCTTTCACTCATTCTAGCCTCTTCATATTTTGCTAATTGATAATCACTCATTTCAATGGGAGTATCATCAATATCAGTATCGGGATTAAATCTAGGAAGTAAAGCTTCTTGAGCGCTTCTAAAATAAGAAGTAAGACCAAGAATACGTCTACTAAACATTAATTTATTTTTTAATTTTTTTGTAAGCATATCAACGAATTTACTATTAAAAGTTTTGAAAGTATCAGGTAAAGCTAAATTAGCTTCAATTTTTGCTTTATCGCGAACTAAAATACTATTTTTTTTTAAAAGTTCAACAACCGATTCTTCAAAAGAAGCATCATTAATTTTACCACGTTTGTTTTTAATAAGACCTTTATATTGTTCTTTGGAAACATAATTAACAAAACCATAAGGATTTCTAGTAATTTTTAAAAGATTATCTTGGTTGGGGGAATAAAAAATATAATCAACATAACCATTTTTTTTGAAAATATTAATGATTTTATTTTCATCTACTTTACTTGTATTAGAAGTATCAAGATTAAAATGGAAAGTTTTAATATATCCTCTAAGAATATTAAATAGAATACCAATTTCATTAGGATAATTTACAACAGGAGTACCTGTAAGTAAAACAACTCTACAATTATTAGCGTCTAAAAGATAATCGTATAATTTCATAGTAATAGTTTCTCTTTTCTTATCTTTGTCAATTTTATTAACCACTCTACTAACAAAATTATGAGCTTCATCAATAATAACAATTTTATTATCAAAAATATTTTTACGACCGTGAAG
>CEVW01025091.1_pt1 | contig 11325 bp, 11 predicted proteins | sample 427061 | NCBI WGS metagenome assembly CEVW01 (sample SAMEA2623774, study PRJEB7988) | marine metagenome | biome: marine biome (ENVO:00000447); feature: surface water layer (ENVO:00002042); material: "saline water (ENVO:00002010), including plankton (ENVO:xxxxxxxx)" | depth 5 m
GTTCGATTGCATTAAACCAATATCAAGACCACTAGCATGTGAAATTGATCTTTGATAATCCCTTCCATCATTTTTAAGTATAGTTAGGTCCAAGTTTTTGGGAAGAATAGTGTTTAACTCTTGGTCTTCACCATTAGTATTATCAATTACTATATACTTTAGATTTTGTTTATGCTGAGCCTTATCATTAAGATTATTAAACAATCTACTTATATGCATGCCTGAACTATAGCTAACAGAAATAATTGTAATGTTCTTTATTTTGTTATAAGTAGTCATTTACATGAGAATAGATTTTTTTTTCAAGCTCCAAAATATTAGATGGATACTCAATAGTCTTACCTTTTTCACTGGTGCTGATTGATGGGTCAATGAACTTTTTTACTACTAGAGGATCCCACTCTTTACCAAGAAAACCAAATAATGAATCACAAACTTGGACTGGATACCTTAAAAGATCTTCAAAAGAACAATAATATGTGGGGTAGCTATTATTTTTTATGAAACTAAACGCTTGTTCCGTATAACTTTTCCATAATTCTAAACCCTGTTCAAATGACAAATCATTACGCTGGTTTAGTGAACGTGATACAGAAGAGGCTCTTCGAGCCATGAAGATTATCTTTAACTTCTTTTGAAGTCCTAATGTATCAATAGCACTTGCCCAGTGACTTGCGGTCAAACACGTGCGCGGATCCTTCCATCCCCAATCCTGATAGGAAGAATTTGATTTTTTAATGATAAGTTTCATCTTATCTGATAAACTGTCTATTTGTTGAATATTAGGTATTTCAGGAATGTATGATTTAACATCATACCCTGCTCTATTTAACAGTTGGTCATTTATTTTTCTAAAATCAAAATTCTCATAGAAACCTTTTGGATTCTGATTTAATGGGCGAGGCCAAAAATTTTGGTAAGTCCCCATGATTATTCCATTCATATGCAATACTCCTGAAATAGTTGAAGTACCACTTCTATGCATTCCTAAAATCATTATAATCATTTGTAATAGTTCTTTTTAAATCCAGTTATTTCGGGTTTATTGAAAATAAAACGTCTTATATATGCTTGGGAGAAACCTATCCCATATCCTGAAATTTGAATTGGTATTACAATTAGAAGAAATGGGAATATTCTTAAATCACTTTTACTTATTGATCCAATCAAAGATATCACTAATAGAGGAATAAAGAATATTGAGAAAATTTCAAATAAACTCCATTCTATATATACAGCAAAAGAAATAATAATAATCGAAAATAAACATGCCATTGCTGGTAAAAAATGGATTATCTCTAGCATTTTTGAATCAATTTTACCCAAGTTTACTCTTGCGACACCCCAGTTGAAGACCTGTTTGATAAACTGTTTTAGGGAGGTTCTTCTTCTGTGATAAACAAGAGCATCTTTTATGAAAATTACTTTTGCTCCAGTTTTGTGTATACGATTACTATATTCTATATCTTGTCCATGTCTAAGGTCACCAAATCCACCAATGGTCTCATAGATTTCTCTCGTAATACCCATATTATGTGTTCTCGGATAGAATTTTGCGATCATTTTTTCACTATGACCTCTCATTCCACCAGTTGTAAAAAAGGAGGTCATTGAATAGTCAATTGCCTTTTGGAAGATTGTAAAATCATCCTTTGAGCCATCTGGACCTCCGCATGCATCAAATTCATTTACTTTGAATGATTCTATGATAACCTCGATCCATTTTGGGTGAGCCTCACAGTCTGAATCAATGAATAGAATAATATCTCCACTACATTTTTCTAGGCCATGGTTTCTAGCTGCTCCAGGACCTTTATTCTCCTGACTTAAATAAATTATATTAAAGTGGGACTTGTCCTGCCATTCTTTTACAATCATTTCAGTATTATCCAGCGAACCGTCGTCTGAAATGATACACTCAATATTTTCTAAAGGATAAGTTTGTTCAGAAATTGATCTCAGTAGATGAATAAGTTCATCTGCCCTATTATAGGTAGGTGTTATAATGCTAATGGAAAATTTATCTTCCATTCATTTTCTCCAAGATGATAGGTCCCAACCCAAAAGATTTTCTAAAGAATCAAATTCTTCTTCGTAAAATTTTTTTAAAAAAGTTAATTCACTTTTATTCATTCTTACCGGATAATCTCTTGAATTAACCTCTCTATGCTTGATTGACTTAAAAGACGAAATAGCTAAAAATCTTGCAATGTGCATTAAAATTCTATCAGGCTCGACACGCAATAAATCATTGCGTAAAATCAATAACTGGTCCTCCTTAAAATATTTATATATATTTTTTATTTGTGATGAGTAATATCCTCTATCCAAATAAGAAAAAATTTTATCCTGAGTTTGGTCAGAGGAATTAATTTTAGATTCTTCATCAACTATCGCTTGCCAAAAAGATCTACTTTCTCTTCCTTTATCCCTTTCCATATTCCAATGTGAAAAAGCTCTATCTATTGGATTTCGAAGAATTATAATCAATTTTATTTTAGAATTATACTCATAGATTCGCTCTATTGCTCTATCCCAATACATATAAATTGGAGTTGCCTCACCGATAATTTGGTTTTCATAGCTAGGGCTAAAATACTTATGATATTTTTTATAATTTGGGTTTTGATCTTTAAAATACCTGTCTGTATCAAAATAATGTACTTCTTTTTTATCGGCCATACAGATATCAGAATGTGTTCTAAGATATTCATCTAATGCAGTAGTGCCTCCCTTTTGTGTACCACAAATGATAAAATTTATACGAGAAAATTTATTATTACCTAATATCGACTTGATCTTATTATTTAGAAATACCACGTATCTTTTACTTCATTCTCGTAAAAGAGTTAGACTTTAATCTCAAACTTTATAGTTTGATTGATTATCATTGTGGAAATGTTTAATCCGATTCTCATGATCTTGATTTGTCTTAGCCATTAATTCACCTAACAATCCAATTGAGAAAAATTGGATGCCTATTACAATTAACATGACACCAAAGGTCAATAGTGCCATATGTCTAGAAAATGGCTCAAATAAAACATACTTATTATAAAGGATAAAACACTCTACAATAAATCCAGCACTAAAAGAAATAATTCCAAATGATCCAAAAAGATGGAGTGGCTGTTGTGTGAATCTGTTAAGAAAAAGAATTGTTATTAGATCAAAAAAACCATGTAAAAACCTAGAACCTCCGTATTTTGTTTCTCCAAACTTCCGCGCTCTATGATTTACTATAATTTCAGTTACTTTGAACTTTTTTTGTCCAGCCATCGCTGGGATAAATCTGTGTCTACCTCCATATACCTCGATGGATTTTACTACTGACTTTTTGTATCCCTTCAACCCACAATTAAAATCATGGATCTTTACTCCCGTTACCAATCGAAGTATAAAATTGAATAATTTTGAAGGTATACGTTTGCTTAATGGATCAAGTCTTGTTTTTTTCCATCCTGAAACAAGATCCCATCCTTCATTTAATTTATTTACAAGATTTTTTATCTCAGATGGGTCATCTTGTAAATCAGCGTCCATAGTAATAACATAATCACCCAAAGCAGCTTTAAATCCTTCACTCAAAGCAGCAGACTTCCCATAATTTCTATGGAATTGTATTAATTTATATTCAGGCTTAGTTAAACATAAATTTGAGAGAAGTTCTGTAGAACCATCACTTGAGCCATCATCTATGAAGATTATTTCCCAAGAGTCAAAGTTTTCAAGGTTCATATCCAATTCCTCTACTAAGGAAGGCAACGACTCTACTTCATTGAATATTGGTATAACTATTGAAATATTCATACTAGTACTTTAACAATCTCCATACTTTTTTCATATTCAGAAAATCTGTATTTCTTTTTCTTACATCAATATCTATTTCAATAGAATTTTTTGAATTTTTCTCATAATAATCCATCCCAACTAAAGCTTGTTTCTCATTTTGAATATTCTTTTTATGAAAGTCTAACACAATATTGTTTTTTACTGATCGAGGGAGGACCTTGAATTTCTCTTTATAATTAGGTTGCACACCCCAAATAATTTGTGTTATATCCTTAGGCTCCAAAACTTTCAAAACTGGTAACAATTCTATGACCTCATCATACTTATATTGTTTATTATCAATCAAATTTCGTGCTGTAATGGAATTATTTGTAATCCAGACGAATAGTGCTTTACGACCAATCAAATCACTGAATTCTAAAAAAGTACTATCCCTTTGGGACCTAAAACTAAATGGTAGTTTGCCTTTCAATGACCCTTTGGAATTCAATACTCCTTTCCCAGTGCAAGAGCTGAATTCAACTAAATATTCAGAATATGATTTTTGTGGTCTAAAATTTAAAATATTACCACTAGGACCCGCGCAGCCCAATAGTAAAAATAAAGGAATAAATGCTAAACGTATCATTCAATCCTAATTTTCAGCCTGCTGCATCTTCTGTGTATTGAATTTGGTTTTATTTTTAATTATTGTATCTAGATGCCCTTGGATTGTTGTATTGCTAGAGTCAATACTTAAAGATTCTCGAATATACTTTAGCGCCTCATCGTATTCATCCATCTTAAAATAGATCCAGCCGATAGTGTCTAAATATGCTGCAGACCTAGGCTCAAGTTTTATGGCATTTTGAGCCAACTCCAATGCAAAATCTATGTCTCTATTTCTTTCGACTAAACTGTATGCATAATTATTGTATGCCTGCGCGTCAGTCGTATCTGTAGATATAAGATCAATATAGAGTTTATCAGACTCATCCCAATTACCAGTTGAATCATAAATTAGGGCTAGATTATGCTTTGTGTTTCTTGACTGAGGATAAATTACCAATGCTTTTGATAAAAATATTTTAGAATTCTTATAATCTTTAATCTGATAATAAGCCGTTCCTAATAAGTATTGTATAGTGAAATCATCACTGAATTTTTCTGAATTAGGGCCTAAAACAAGAATTGCATCCTCAGGTTTCTTTCCGCTCATAGCCATGACAGCAGTATTAATAAATCCTCTAGAGTCATTTGGATGATGGTCAATTATCTTTTGATTATAAAGTATTGCGTCTTCATTTTTATTCTGGTTCATTAATAAGGTAACCAAACGATGAAGTACATCTATATTCAAACTATCACTTTTTATTGCAGTGTATATCATTTTTAGTGCTAGGTCAGGTTGATTCAATTCTTCATAGAGTGCGCTTTTTTGAATTAAAATTTCATTTGACCCACCATTGATCTTTTCAATTTCATCAAGAATCCTCAATGATTCATCATAGTGCCCATTGAATAGAGTAAGATCTTTCATTGTCTCCAGAAGATTGATATTGCTTGGATTCTCTTCTAACAATAGTGAGCAGACTTGTTCCGCACGTTCAAAATTACTTGTTGTCAATGCAATTTGCAGAGCTTGCTCAAGACCTGAAATGGCCATTGAATTAGCTTCATAACCCTTTATGTAATAGTCTATGGCAAGATTCCAATCTTTTTCAATCTTTGCTAGATCAGCAAGTGTGAAAATATAGTCTATATTATCTGGTTCTAGATTATTTAATTCACCATAGATATTCTTTGCTTCAAAATATCTTTGCTGAGTAAGGTAAATTTGACCAAGAATCTCAAGAGCTTCTTTTTCTTTAGAATCAAGTTCTAGCGCAATTACCAAATGATTCTCCGCTTTATTTAGCTTGCCTATTCTTCTGTAACCATCTGCAATTGAGACGTGTATTGTCGAAGCATTAGGGTCTAGTTCAATTGCATCTTGGAATTCAAGGATCGCTAATGCATAGTTACCTTGATTCATAAGAAATTCCCCCTGCATGAAATGATCTAGAGCCAGCTCTCCATCAGAGGAATTATCAGCTGGCAAGATACTCAAAATAAAAATAATTGATAATTTTGTAAAAAATCTACTCATTATCATTATCTATTATCTGATGAATTGTAATACCATTACCTCCACGCTTTTTTGTAGCATACATCTCTTGGTCAGCAATTTCAATCAATTGTCTCATATTATCAGCATGTGTTGGATATTCAGACATCCCACCTGATATCGATAGCCTTGTATCAACACCATTTAGCGAAAATTTATAATCTGCAATTGTATCAACAATTCTCTGGGCTACTATATTTGACATGACAGCGGTAGTATTGATTAAAATAACGGCAAATTCTTCTCCTCCATAACGGGCTACGACATCGACCGCACGAACACTGTCAATCATGATTTTTGCAACGGTCTGTATGACATAGTCTCCATATTGGTGGCCTAAAGTGTCATTGACTTTTTTAAACTTATCTAAATCAAACATCATGACCGCCATCTTTTGTTGGAACCGTGCAGCCCTCTGTACCTCATCATTAAACCTCTCTTTGAAAGTTTGATGATTCAATAATCCCGTAAGACCATCATGCGTAGCATTTTTATGAATTTTTTCATATTCATACTTCCAGTGCAAAGCAGAACCAAGTACTTGACCGATTAGTACAGCATCAGCAAGATCTTGATTTGAAAAAGAACTATTATTATTCTTTTCTAAAATTATTGATCCTCTGCTCTCTCCTTCAATAATTATTGGTACACCCATTACAGATCTATATTTATAATCATCTGATTCAGATGACTTGAACCTGAACATATTATGATGGGACTCTCTCCAATCGTTTGTTTGAAAATAAGTCCCAGATATAACAGGTAAACCTTGGAGGGAACCATTGGTAGGGAAATCAGACCCTTCGATATATTCATCTTTATCTCCATCAACCAATTTTATGGTTGAAGTGACTCCTTTATCATGTTTCCTTCTATTTTCACTTTCCTTCCTTATTGATATTGTAGCTCTATCATATTTAAAAAATGTTCTAATTAAATATTTAAATTGATTGAATATATTTTGAATATCAGATTTAAAATCAAGGTTAGACAATATTTCAAGAATTAAAGTTTTAGAATCTTCTCCGACCATATGTTGCTCTAGACTCTCAAGATTTGAGAGACTAAAAGAAACATATTCAGCTAACTGCGAAAAGAGATCAATCTCTTTATCTGTTGCCTTATTAAAATGGTCTAAACGAGTCATAATAAACCCTGCAATACTGCCATTGATATTTACAGGACTAAAGATTGCACATTCGCTACCACGCCAACTCTGACCAAAAAATAATTCTGACCACTCTTTAGGGTATTCTTTTTGGTGAAATTTTTTCTTGTTAGTTAAATGTTTTTTAACAATTTGATTTGTCAAAGAAATAGAATCTACAAATTCACTTGTATTTCCATTCTGTATGGTGAAATTATTTTTTTGGGGATCAATAATATAGATTGCCGAATTAGAATTCTCATTGATTGACTTTGTTGTTTGAATAACAAACTTTGTCAAGTATTCGTATAGCTTTTTTGGTGAGGCTCTATTTAATTTTATTTCTGATGCGGTGCCATGTGATTCTATGTCGAATTCATTATTGCCCTCAGGGTTTTCAATTTCCTCTAATACCCTATTGTACATCACCAAAATGATAATTGTTGAAATAATAGTAATATATTTTAGAAATACAATTATCGTTGATAATGAATCAGGCAGAATAAACTGAATGAAAATAAGCACACAGAATGCTGTGAGAGCCCAACTGAATGATCTTATGTTTATCAGTGATAGCATATAATAAAAATCCCCGACGACAAAATTAGCAAGTTTGTCCGGGGATTAAAAACTGTTTGAAATAATATTTAATCAATCATTTACAAACTGTAGCTTGTTTGAGAAGTCTTTTCTTTTCTCGGTTTTGGACTCACTATCTATTGAATCTTTTTTTGCATTGACTATATCTTTGTTTCTATCATTATTCAACAAGATTGGAGTATTTGATTCTTTCTTTAACTCATTATTAACAAAGTCTCTGCTCTCAATACGATTTTGGTCTAGGTTCGGATTTATCAATTTTAAACTAATGAATATGAATGCCATAATAGCCCCCAACATTATGGAGGCATTTAAAGGTGTGAAACCAAAGACCATTATGCCATTTCCTATTCTTTTAGGACTATTTTTAAGAGTTTCAACATTGTCTAGTAATGTTTTGTTAAAGGAGGAGTGTACCTTTAATTGAGGAATTTGATTTAGTTTATTAATATTTTCCTTTATTGAATCCACTAATACACTTGAATCTGGGTTCTCCGCCATATAACCTTCAAATTCCCTTCTCTTTGATAAAGTAAGTTTATTTTCTATGTATTCTGATATTAAATCTTCAAACTGGTAACGATTCATCTATATATTTACTCCTAACTCTTTTATTTTAAATCTTGTAATTCAGCCTGCAACTGAAGCCTCGCTCTATTGATCCTAGATTTCACTGTCCCTAATGGAACCTCTACTATATTACTTATGTCATCATATGAAAGTTCCTGAATATCTCTAAGAATTATAACCATCTTAAAATGTTCTGGAAGATGATTAATGGCAGTTTGAATCCGATCATAAATAAATTCACTATGCAAACTTTGGTCCACATCATCTTGTATTGCTGGGATTTCATACTGACGTTCTTCTTTACTCATTTGACTTAGATATGTTGTTTTTCTTCTCTTTCTTTTTCTCAATTCAGTATTCGCAAGATTTCGAGCAATGGTATAAATCCAAGTTGAAAATTTTGCAATCTCTTTGTAATAATGTTTTTTCTCATATAGTCTGAGCATTGTATCTTGAACAACATCTTCCGCCTGCTCAATGTCTCCGAGGAATTGAAAAACAAAATTTAGAAGTCTATCTTTGTAACGATTAACAAGTTCAACATAGGCTCTCTCGTCACCAGATTGGAATCGACCAATGAGTTGCTCATCTGAATATACAAATGCTGATTTTTTATCCAATGACATTGCCAATGAATTGTATAAGTTCTGCTTCATCTTTTGAATATGCTGATTTTTGCCTCTTATCAATTTCACCAAGAAATTTTAAAGCATTTTCTATCTCAACAATTTCAAATAATCTAGAAAAGTTAGATATTTGCTTTTTTACTGATGGTGGTAATGGTATATAACCACCTAAATCATTTAAAGTTCCATTTTTCAATTTATAAAAAAGCATTTCTTGAAATAAAGCAGTCAACGGAATGAGAAGCGATAATATGGATTCGCTTTTGGTTATTATATTTCGACCAAGAGAAATAGACTTCGAATAATTTCTATTACCCAATGCCAGTAAGAACTCCCAACGCTGTCTATCACGTTTCCATCCTGAAAAGTGTTGGATATCTTCAGCTTCAATATTGTTCCTATCTCCAATAATTAGGCAAATTTTTTCTACCTCATTATCGAGATGCATCAATGAATCACCTGCCATATTGACCAATAATTCCTCAACATAGGAATTAGATATCTTACCTCTTTTCTTAATAAAATATTTGGCCCACTTTTTAATATCATTTGTAAAAGGCGTCTGAACATCAATTTGGGGTAAAAAACCCTCAATCTTATTGAAAAATGATGACCTCGATACCCAATCATCATTTACTAAAACTATAATATTATCACCAATTGGCTCCTTGCAAATATTAATAAGATCCATTGATGCCTTACCTTTTATTTTTTGAGGATCTCTGATGATAAAGATCTTTTTATCTGAGAATAGATCTGTAGTTGTTAGTCTATCAACTATTTCTTTTCCACTCATGTCATCAGGCAACATCAATATTTTTTCTTTCTTTAATGACCCAAAATATTTTTCAGATAATTCATCTATGAAAAAATGCTGTAAAAAGTGGTCATTACCTTTCAAATAATAGACCGGATAGATCACATTATTTTTTAGATTGTCAATTGCCTCTTTAATTTTCATTTTTAACATATAAGCTTGTTAAAAAGACTGCTAGAAAGGCCAAGATAAAACTAGATAATCTCTCAGTCATCATAACTCTTAAAAAAGGAATATTAGCCCAAATAATTGTAACTAAAAATCCAGTGAGGAGTCCCATAATAACACCTAATCGCGTTGTTTTTTCCCACCATAAAGTCATTACTAATACAGGACCGAATGCTGAACCAAGACCACTCCAAGCATAGCTAACAACACTAAATATATTTCTTCCTGTGATTTCTGAGTATAGCGCGATTCCATAGGCGAGTGTTCCCAGAAAAACAATCATAAAACGACTGATCATCACCAAAGACTTTTCTGAGATATCTTTCTTTAAATATTGATGAATGAAATCTTCAGTTATTGCAGAGGTAGACACCAATAATTGTGAATCAGCAGTTGACATCATAGCTGCAACTGCGCCTGATATAAATAGACCAGCAAGTACTGGATGCAACAAAGTGCTTGCTAAAATAGGCATGGATTGTTCAGGGTCAATAGTTTGAAAATATTCTGGCCCGAAATAAAGTAGTGCAACAATTCCAACAAAGAAAGCACCTGTTATCCCTGGGATTGCCCAAAATATGGCAATTTTCCTTGCAATCGATACCTCTGTTGAGCTTCTAATTGCCATATATCTAATAACAAGATGGGGCTGCCCAAGATATCCAAGTCCCCAGCTTAATCCACCCAGAGCTAATACCAATGCCGCCATTCCTTCTTTACCACTGTATATGTGTGGATTATGATTACCAAAGATCAAATGAGCATTCTCAAGTTCATTCATAATAGAAACGTCTGTATTACGTAATTCAAAATAGCCTGCAATTGGTAGAATGACCAAAGTTCCTATCATTAATATTCCTTGAATCAAGTCTGTCCATGCGACTGCAAAGAACCCTCCCATCAAAGTATAGATTATGATGACTATTGCCCCAATCATTATTCCAGTAGTAGGACTTAAATCAAATAGTGAGTTAAGCACTTTACCAGATGCATGGAATTGAGCAGATACATAAAAAAGGAAAAAGAATGCAATGATAAGAGAGGAAAACAATCTAATTATATTTGAATCATCATCATACTTCCTGTGCAAAAATTCAGGTATAGTCAGAGCATTATATTTTTCGGTTTCTATGCGTAATTTCTCAGCAATTAAATACCAAGATGCGGTAATTCCAACTATTATCCCAATTACCGACCAAATTTCACCCATTCCTATGGTTATTGCAGCACCAGGCAATGCTAAGAGTAACCAAGCTGACTCACCCGAAGCTCTCTCTGAAAAGGCAGTAACCCAAGGCCCTAGTTTCCTTCCAGCTAGAAAATAATCTTCTTGTGTCTTTGAAAAACCGTATGTAAAAAAACCAACCATTAAAAGAAAGCACAAATAAATAATGAATATGATACTAATTAAATCCATCTAAACTATAACCGTAATGATTCCAATTAGTAAGCAGTATAT
>CEVW01025948.1_pt1 | contig 11236 bp, 10 predicted proteins | sample 427061 | NCBI WGS metagenome assembly CEVW01 (sample SAMEA2623774, study PRJEB7988) | marine metagenome | biome: marine biome (ENVO:00000447); feature: surface water layer (ENVO:00002042); material: "saline water (ENVO:00002010), including plankton (ENVO:xxxxxxxx)" | depth 5 m
TAGAATACTTGATTTAGTAGGCCAAGAATTCAATATAAAATTTAATTGTAAAAAAGAATCTTTTGGTGGGAGCTCTATCGAAAAATATGGTACTCCTTTAACAGAAAAAACAATTAGAAATTGTAAAAAAGCGGATTCAGTTCTACTGGGTGCTGTTGGAGGACCTCAATGGGAAAATGAGCCACATAGTAAGAAACCAGAACAAGGACTTTTAAAATTAAGAAGATCATTAGGCTTGTATGCTAATCTTCGCCCAGCAAAAATCTACAGCCCTCTTTTAAAAGCTTCTTCATTAAAGCCTGATGTGATTCGTAAAGTAGATGTTATGGTTGTTAGAGAGTTAACAAGTGGAATTTATTTTGGCGAACCTAGAGGAATGGATAAGAAAAAAGGATGGAATACTCTTAGTTATACACGTGAAGAGGTTGAGCAAATTTCTCATACTGCTTTCAAACTAGCACGGAAACGAAATAATCTAGTAACATCTGTACATAAGTCTAATGTTCTTGAAAGTTCCCAATTTTGGAAAGATGTCGTTGAAAACGTTCATAAAGAATACACTGATGTTACTCTTAACGAAATGTATGTAGACAATGCTGCTATGCAACTAGTAAGAGACCCCAAACAGTTTGATGTAATTTTAACACAAAACTTGTTTGGAGATATATTAAGTGACATTTCTGCCATGATTACTGGAAGTTTAGGGATGTTGCCTTCAGCAAGTCTTGGGTCCAAACATTCTCTTTATGAACCAGTACATGGTACGGCCCCTGAGATTGCAGGTAGAAATGAATCAAACCCATTAGCGATGGTAGCATCTGTTGCGATGATGCTTGATTATACGTTTAATCTCCCCCAGGCTGCACAGATGATTTATGATGCTATAAATGAAGTTTTAGAATTGGGTTATCGTACATTAGATATAAGTTCAGAAAATACGACTCTAGTAACTACCTCAGTTATGCGCGATCTAATATTAGAGAAATGTGCTGATAAGTCAGATACAATAATTGAAATGGTGAGGATGTCTTATGAAGGATAAAATTATAGTTTTTGATACTACTTTGCGTGATGGAGAGCAAGCACCTGGATGTTCCTTAAACCTGATGGAAAAAATTGAAATTGCAAAACAATTAAATAAACTAAATGTTGATGTAATTGAAGCAGGATACCCTGTTTCATCTAAAGTTCAGTTTGATGCTGTACAACGTATCGCTGGTGCGGTAGATACAGTAGTAGCAGGCTTAGCTAGAACTGTTGATAAGGATGTTAAAGCTGCTTATGATGCTTTGAAGCACTCGGAAAACTTTAGAATTCATACTTTTGCTGGAACATCAGATATTCATATGATGGGAAAATTTGGGAATGAACGTTATGGGAAGAATCTTAAAGAAAAGCGTAAACATATTTTAAAAATATCTTGTGAATCAGTTCAGCTAGCAAAAACATTTACAGATGATGTAGAATTTTCGCCTGAAGATGCAGGAAGAACAGATATAGGTTATTTATCCGAAGTGATTGAGGCTGTAATTGAGGCTGGTGCAAAAACTATTAATATTCCAGACACAACTGGATATACTATGCCTTTAGAGTTTGGTAAAAAAATTGCTGAATTAAAAATTAGAGTAAAAAATATCAATGAAGCTGTAATAAGTGTCCATTGTCATAATGATCTTGGATTAGCTGTTGCAAATTCACTTTCAGCTATATCAAATGGGGCTCGTCAAGTAGAGTGTACAATTAATGGTATTGGTGAAAGAGCAGGTAATGCATCTTTGGAAGAAATTGCAATGGCAATCGCTGTTAGAGAGGATTTATGGGATGTTGAAACAAATATTAACACCTCTGAGATTTTTAATTCGAGTAAAATGGTTTCTTCTTTTACTGGAATGATTGTCCAACCTAATAAAGCCATTGTTGGTGAAAATGCATTTGCACATGAATCAGGAATCCATCAAGATGGCATGTTGAAAGATAATAAAACTTATGAGATAATGGACCCTGAGTTAGTAGGTGTAAATAAATCAAAAATAGTGTTGGGCCGACATTCAGGTAGGCACGGACTTATATCTCGATTAAAATCAATTGGCTTTGAACCAACTGAAGAAGAACTAAATAAAGTATATAAAGAGTTTTTAAAATTGGCAGATAAGAAAAAAGAAGTTTTTGATGATGATTTAAGACTTTTAATGGGTCAAGAGGTGGCTCAGAAAGATTATGCACATAAGTTAGATTACTTACATGTAAATATTGGTACTACGACAATACCAACTGCAACGGTAAGGATAAAATCTGATCAAAAATTAGTTGAAGAATCTGCAACAGGTGATGGGCCCGTTGATGCATGCTTTAACGCTATAGACAGAGCGTTAAATTCTAAATTCCATATCGAATCATATCAAGTTAGATCAGTGACTGTAGGAAGATCTGCTCAAGGTGAAGCTCATCTAAGGTTGAAAAATGGTGAGAATATATTTTCTGGAAGAGGAATCTCAACTGATATTGTTGAGGCTAGCGCTAAAGCTTATCTTCAAGCAATTAACGAGTCCAGTATTGAACCTGATGTAAATGAACTCTTTGAAGCAATTACTACACCCTAATAACAATGGGTAAAACACTTTACGATAAATTATGGGAATCACATTTAGTTCATAAAGATAAAAATGGTAATGCTTTACTTTATATTGATAGACATTTAATTCATGAAGTCACATCTCCACAAGCTTTTGAAGGATTAAAATTTGCAAATCGAAAACCTTGGAGAGCTTCAGCAAATCTAGCCGTAGCTGATCATAATATTCCTACAGAAAAAAGAAATGAGGGGATATCTGATCCAATCTCAGCATTACAAATAAATACATTGATTATGAATTGTAAGGATTTCAATGTGCCATATATTCCTATGGATGATATTAGACAAGGCATTGTTCATGTAATTGGTCCTGAGCAAGGTGCAACGTTGCCCGGCATGACTATAGTTTGTGGTGATTCTCACACTGCAACACATGGAGCATTGGGAGCATTAGCTTTTGGAATTGGGACTTCTGAAGTTGAACATGTATTAGCTACTCAATGCCTGATTCAGCAAAAATCAAAAAATATGTTAGTTATGGTTAATGGCAAGTTGCAAAAAGGTGTTACGGCAAAGGATTTAGTTCTTCAAATTATAAAAAAAATTGGAACAGCAGGTGGAACAGGATACACAATTGAATTTGCAGGAGACACTATCAAAGATTTATCAATTGAATCTAGAATGACAGTATGCAATATGGCTATTGAAGCTGGGGCGAGAGCAGGGATTATTGCACCAGATGATAAAACAATTAAATATTTAAAAGGACGTATGCTTGCACCCAAAGGTAAACATTGGGAAAAAGCTACAAAGTATTGGAAATCACTTTTTTCCGATTCAGATGCTAACTTTGAAAATATCGTTCAAATAAATGCAAATAATATTTCACCTCAAATTACTTGGGGCACGTCACCTGAGATGGGTCTAAATGTTGGTGAAAAGATTCCTTTAAATAACAATAGCAGCACTCAAAATGCTTTAAAATATATGGGTCTTTCACCTGGGGGCTCATTATCCGATTATAAATTAGATAAAGTTTTTATTGGCTCTTGTACAAATTCTAGAATTGAAGACCTTAGGTCTGCTGCAACTATTGTTAGGGGGAAAAAAGTCGCAAAAAATATAAAGCTTGCACTGGTGGTCCCAGGTTCAGGTGAAGTTAAGAGTCAAGCTGAGAATGAAGGTCTTGATAAAATTTTTCTAGAGGCAGGTTTTGAATGGAGAGAGCCTGGCTGTTCTATGTGCCTAGCAATGAATGCAGATAAACTAGAACCTGGAGAACGTTGCGCCTCTACTTCAAATCGTAATTTTGAAGGTAGACAAGGTCAAGGTGGCCGTACACATTTGGTAAGTCCAATTATGGCAGCAGCAGCAGCAGTAGAAGGGCACTTTGTTGATGTTCGTGAAATGATGGATAGACAATAAATGAAAAAATTTAATAGTTTTACAGGTATAGTAGTTCCTCTTGATCGCTCTAATATTGATACAGATGCAATTATTCCAAAACAATTTTTAAAATCGATAAAAAGAACTGGTTTTGGTCAAAACCTTTTTGATGAATGGCGTTATTTAGATAAAGGAGAGGCTGGTGTTTCTTGTGATGAAAGACCCTTAAATAAAAGTTTTATATTTAATCAAAAACGCTACAAAGGAGCATCGATAATTCTAACAAAGAAAAACTTTGGATGTGGATCAAGTCGAGAACATGCCCCCTGGGCAATTATGGATTATGGAATCAAAGCTATAATTGCAATTAGTTTTGCAGATATTTTCTATAACAATTGTTTTAAAAATGGAATTCTACCAATTAATTTAGAAAAAACTGTAATTCAAGATCTCTTTACAAAAGTTGATCAAAATCCAGGCTTTAAAATTAAGGTTGATTTAAAAAACCAATTAATCAAACTATCAACAGTTGATAGAATTCCATTTGAAATAGATGAGTACAAAAAATCTTGTTTAATAAATGGATTGGACGAAATTGGGCAAACTCTTGAGAAAAAAGATCAAATTATATTTTTTGAAGAAAAATATAAGAATATAAATCCATGGTTATTTGAAGAAGTAAAAATATAATAAAAAATAAAATCTTAGCTTATTTATTTAAGTTTTATGCTCACCTTATTTACTAAAGTTTTTTATTTGTAGATTAAATTATGAAAAATCCTTTTAAAAATAATTCAGAATCACTAAAACTTAAATTAATGGGATGGGTGGGTGCAGGTTTAGTAATCTTTGGTTATTATCTTAATGCAAACGAATTTTTATCTTCCTGGATTGTTTGGATGCTAGGGAATGCTTTTGTTGGAATTTATTCAATTTATAAAAAAGCTTACTCTACAGCAGCGATGTCTTTTGTTATAATGGGAATGAATATTTATGGCTATTTACGCTGGCTTTCATGAAACGTTTAGTCTCAAATAAAGATTTTCCATCAGCAAATAATTTTACTTACTTAAATACTGCCAATGTGGGACTCATGCATAAGAATGCTGAAAAAGAGATTAATAAATGGGTTGAAGATCTTGCAAAGAATGGTAGTAATAATTTTAATGAGATAGCTGAGCAAAATGTTTTTTTGAATCTTCATACATCAGCAGCAAAACTAATAAATACTAATCCAAATAATATTGCTGCTGGATCTAGTGCAACAGAGTTGCTTAGCTCATTGGCTTGGGCGATAATGCCATTAAAAGGTCAAAATATAGTAAGTACTAATATAGTTTTTCCAAGCACTGTTTATCCTTGGATGAGAATTGCTAGTTCTACTGAATGTGAAGTCAGATTAAGTAAAGAAAAAAATAACTTTATTAGTACACAAAGTATTATTGATTTAATCGATAAAAACACATCGGTCGTTTGTATATCTCATGTTGAATATAGTAATGGACAGGTCTTTGATTTAGATTTGCTATCTAATGCAGCAAAGAAGCATAATGCATTATTAATTATAGATGCTACTCAATCAGCAGGGGCTATTCCTATCGATGTTAAAAAAACACCCATTGATGCAATAGTTTGTGGAGCTTATAAGTGGCTTTGTGGTCCATTTGGGGCAGCATTTATGTATGTTACTCCAGAGCTTTCAAATAAATTAGAACCAGGATTGGTAGGATTTAGAAGTCATAAAAATATGTGGGAATTAGATGCTTCAAGAATTGACTATCCAAATTCAGCAGAAAAATTTGAATTTAGTACTATGGCTTTTGGATGTGCTTTGGGGCTTGCAAAGTCAATACATTATCTCGCCGATATTGGTGTTGAAGATATTTTTAAATATAATAGAGCATTAGCTGATACTTTAGTAGATAATCTACGTTCTAAATCAGCAGTTATAACATCACCAGACAATAAAGGTCGCTCGTCAATTGTAACTGCTTATTTTAAAAAGAAAGATTCAAATAAAATAGTTGAACAGCTTAAAAAAAGAAAAGTTTATGTTTCAAAAAGAGGTGAATCCATTAGATTCTCGCCGCATTTATACAATACTATTGGCGATATAGAAAATGCAATTGAACAAATTGATAGTATTTTGAAAAAAATCTAATTTTTTAATTATAACATCTTTTAGCTATATATAATTCTTTGTATCAAAATTAGTAATTAGTAAATTTATATAACAATATTATTTGTAGGATACAATAAAAATGAGTAACCCTTTTCTAACAAAAGTCTTTTATTTTAACGCTGCCCACCAATATGGCCATGATGATTGGTCCGATGATAAAAATTGGGAAGTTTTTGGTCCAGACTCTAAAATTCATGGACATAATTACACATTGGAAGTAATGGTTACTGCTGAAGTAAATGATGAGACAGGCTTCATAGTTGACCTTGGTCAACTAAAAGAAATAGTAAATAATAATGTTATCAACATACTTGATCATTCTCTATTTGATAAAGAAGTAGAATGGTTCAATGATAAACAGCCAAGTTCAGAAAATTTAGTTATTTTTATTTGGTCTCAAATAGAGCCTTACCTTGATGGTGTAACTTTACATCGTATAAGGCTTCATGAAACACCAACAATATTCACAGATTATTACGGTTAAATTTTGGATTTTAAAGAAAAATTATTTCTTTTTCTTAGCGGAATATTTTTAACATCAATGATAATGGGTAATATCATTGGTATAACTAAATTTGTAGAGATATTTGGTTTGACTATACCTATTGGAACATTAGCCTTTCCAATCACTTTTCTAGCTACGGACTTAATTTGTGAGCTTTATGGAGAAAAAAGAGCGCAAAATCTAGTTTATGTTGGTTTTTTTATGAATTTCTTTATGCTAGCTGTTATGTCATTGGGTAATTATTTGGATGATGCTGGTGTCTCAGGTGGCACGATGATTTATGATGAAGTCTATGGTTTTATGAGAGCTGGAGTGATAGCTTCTGTAATAGCCTATGCAGTTGCTCAAACCGTTGATGTGAAAATGTTCCATTTTTGGAAAAGATTAACCAATGGAAAACATCTTTGGTTGAGAAATAATTTATCTACCACATTTAGTCAATTAGTTGATACAATCGCTATTCTTTCGATAAACTATATGGTTGGAAATTTTGAAGGTGAAATAAACTCTTTAAGTGCATTGTTTAGTTTAATTTTATCCATGTATACTTTCAAATTTTTCTCAGCATTATTTGATACACCATTATTTTACCTTGGGGTTAGGTTGCTAAAAGATAAAGTTACTCATGATGAGGAATAACTTTTATAACTAGTCTATTGTTAGCTTAAAAAAATATGAAAGATTAAAATGAGTGAAAAAACTGAAAAATTATCAAATCTTACTAAATCATTAATTGAGACTATTGGTGAGGATCCAAATCGTGAAGGATTAATTAAAACTCCATTGCGAGCTGCAAAAGCATGGTCGCATTTCTCACAGGGTTATACTTCAAATTTAGATGAAGTTATAAATGGAGCTATTTTTAATGAAGATTGCTCAGATATGGTAGTGGTTAGAGATATTGAATTCTTTTCAATGTGCGAACATCATATGATTCCATTTTTTGGAAGAGCTCATGTAGGTTATTTACCAAGTCGAAAAGTTATTGGATTATCAAAAATTCCAAGGATTGTTGATATGTATGCTAGAAGACTTCAGGTTCAAGAAAGATTAACACACCAAGTTGCTAATACACTTGATGAAGTTTTAGATCCAGTTGGCGTTGCTGTTGTAATGGAGGGGAGGCACCTTTGCATGCAAATGCGTGGAGTTGCTAAGCAAAATAGTTTTGCATCTACTTCTGCAATGTTAGGGCAATTTAGAAAGTCATCTGAAACCAGGGCTGAATTTTTAAGTATCATTCAGAAATAATTTATGAAAAAATATGATGTAGCTATTTTAGGTGGAGGTCCTGGTGGCTATGTTGCTGCTATTCGTGCTGCTCAATTAGGTAAATCAGCGGCTATAATAGATAAAGATAAGCTAGGTGGTATATGTTTGAATTGGGGTTGCATACCAACTAAAGCTTTATTAAAAAATGCCGAAGTCCTTAATTACATCAAAAATAGTAAAGAGTTTGGAATTACTATATCAAGTTTTAATGTGAATTTTAATGAGACTATTAAACGAAGCCGTGAAATTTCAAAACGTTTATCTAAAGGTATAGAGTTTTTGATGAATAAAAATCAAATAGACCACATTAAAGGTACAGGTGTATTTAAATCTGACAAAGATATTGAAGTAATAAATGGAAAGAACAAACAATTAGTCAAAGCTGATAAAATTATAATTGCAACGGGAGCTAGATCTCAAGTTTTAGCAGGCATGGAACCAGACGGTAAAAGAATAATTACTTCAAAAGAAGCAATGAATTTAAAAGAGATACCTAAAAGAATGCTTGTTATTGGTGCGGGTGCGATTGGTGTTGAGTTTGCTTACTTTTATAATCAGTACGGTTCTGAAATAAATCTTATTGAAATGATGGATAATATTTTACCAATAGAAGATATAGATATTTCAAAAGAAGTAGAAAAAAGTTTTATTAAGTCGGGAATAAAGATTCATACAAAGACTCGTGTAACGCAAATAAAAAAATTAAAGACCAAATTGAAAGTTCACTTAGAAGCTTCAGGGAAAGAAAGTATTGTAGAGACAGATATTGTTTTAAGCGCAGTAGGCGTTATAGGTAATATTGAAAAAATTGGATTAGAAAATATTGGTGTGGATACAAAAAATGGTGCAGTTTTAATTAATGATTATAACCAAACATCAGTTGAGAATATTTATGCTATTGGTGATGTTTCTGGGCCTCCATGGTTAGCACATGTTGCTTCAGCTCAAGGGCATGTTGCTATTGAGCATGCTTTTGGGCATTTTACAAAGCCCCTAGATTACAATAATATTCCAGGGTGTACTTATTGTCAACCGCAAGTAGCTTCCTTAGGGATGACAGAAGTTAAAGCAAAAGAAGCAGGCTATGAGGTTAAGATTGGTCGCTTTAATTTTAGTGCAAGTGGAAAAGCTTTAGCCATTGGTGATTCTCTAGGCTTTGTTAAAATCATTTTTGATGCTAAGTATGGAGAATTATTAGGATGTCATATTGTTGGAAGTGAAGCAACAGAGTTAATTGCTGAATTGGCTACAGCAAAAGCTCTTGAAACTACTTGGGAAGAAATTGCAACAACAGTGCATGCTCATCCAACGTTATCTGAAGCTATCATGGAAGCAGCCTTAGATGCATATGGACAAGGCATTCATCAATAAATGATTTCTAAAATTAAAATTAAGGATTTAGGTATTTTGGATTATAAATCTGCTTGGGATTTCCAAAAAGATTTTCATAAAAAAGTAATATTAGGTGTTCAACCAGACACTTTATTTTTTGTTGAACATGAGCCAGTCTATACTTTTGGTAAAAATGCAGATAAGAACCATTTGCTTCAATCAGCTGACAAAGATGTAAAAATATTTAATGTTGAAAGAGGTGGCGATGTTACGTTTCATGGTCCAGGTCAAATTGTTGGTTACCCAATTATTGATCTAAATCGATATGTTAAGAGTGTAAGCTGGTATATGCGAACATTAGAAGAAGTCTTAATTGAAACTTTAGCAACCTATAGTATTGAAGCTAAGACAAAAGAAGGTTTGACAGGTGTTTGGGTTGGTGATGAGAAAATTGGTGCTCAAGGTGTAAGAATCTCACGTTGGGTTACTATGCATGGATTTGCCCTTAACGTAAATACTGATTTAACTTATTTTGATGGAATTATACCATGTGGAATTTTTGAACATGGAGTAACATCAATGGAAAAAATATTAGGGAAAAAACAAAACATAGTTTTAATAAAAAATCGCTTAGCTAAACTTTTTAATCAAGCATTTAAAATTAACGAAAGTGTTAAAGTATTATAATGCCAAAACTACATGGATTTCTAAAAAAAGACTTACTTGATGTATATAGAAAAATGCAGATAGCAAGACGCCTAGATGAAAAAATGATGAATCTCATAAAGCAAGGAAAGTCTTTTTTTCATATTGCTTGTTCAGGTCATGAAGCAGCACAACTAGCAGCAGCATCAAATTTGAAACCAGGCAAAGATTGGTTCTATCCTTATTACCGTGATGCTGCATTAACAATTGGCTTAGGTGTTACTAGTAAGGATCATCTTCTAGGATTTTTAGCAAGAAAAGATGATAAAGCATCTGGTGGAAGGCAGTTGCCTCAACATTTTGGTGATAAAGATCTTAGAATAGTAAGCCAGTCAAGTTCAACGGGTACACAATTTTTAAATGCGGTGGGTACGGCTTTAACACGTAAGTGGGAAGGCCAAAAAGAAGTTGTTTATGTTTCGTCAGGAGAAGGTGCAACAAGTCAAGGTGAATTCCATGAAGCTTTGAATTGGGCGAGCCGTGAAAAATTACCTGTGATTTTTCACATTCAGGATAATGAATATGCTATTAGTGTTCATATATCTGAACAAACATCTGGTGGCTCAGTTTATTCTATGGTATCAGGTTATCAAAACTTAGCTCGTTATAATATTGATGGCACTGATTTCTTTGAAGCTAATCTAGCTTTTGAGAAAGCAGTTGAAAGAGCACGAAAAGGTAAAGGTCCTTCCGTTATTGTTTCAAATGTTGTAAGACTTTTACCTCATTCATCCTCTGATGATCAACGTAAATACAGAACCAAAAAAGATTTAGAAACCGATAAAAAAAGAGATCCAATTTTTAGATTCGAAGAATCTTGTTTAGATGCAAAAGCGATTCAAAGTAAAGAGTTTGATAAAATTAAAAATGAAGTTCACGAGCTTATTGATGAAGAATCTAAATGGGCTGAAGATCAACCTCACCCACCTGCATCCTCAGCTTTAGATTTTAATTATTCTCAAACTCCAGTGCTTGTAGAAACTTCTTTAAATGAAATAAGTGATAAGATTGTTTTAGTTGATGCTATAAATCATGCTCTTTCTGAAGAAATGGAAAAAAATGATAAAATGATTATTTTTGGTGAAGATGTAGCAGACCCAAAAGGTGGTGTTTTTACTGCGACAAGAGGTCTAACTAATAAGTTTGGTAAAGAAAGAGTCTTTAATTCACCTTTAGCTGAAGCCTCAATTATTGGCACAGCCATTGGTATGGCTTGTTCAGGATGGAAGCCTGTTACTGAGATTCAATTTGCAGATTATATTTGGCCAGCATTTATGCAAAT
>CEVW01046233.1_pt1 | contig 11206 bp, 7 predicted proteins | sample 427061 | NCBI WGS metagenome assembly CEVW01 (sample SAMEA2623774, study PRJEB7988) | marine metagenome | biome: marine biome (ENVO:00000447); feature: surface water layer (ENVO:00002042); material: "saline water (ENVO:00002010), including plankton (ENVO:xxxxxxxx)" | depth 5 m
AAATGCATCAGGGGCTGAATCCATAATAAATTCATCAACTTCCTCCGGGGTCGGAGGCAAGCCGTGCATTACAAGATATAACCGCCGCATCAGGGTTAATCGATCTGCTCCTTGTGAGTGACTCAAACCATTTATGCGCAGCTTTTTTTCCACAAAAGCGTCAATCGGCTTTGAATCACCAATAATAAAGGGCTTTTTTACAGGCTTAAATGCCCAATGGCCCTTAAAATCCAACGCTCTGCACTGTGAAGGGGCAAAAAAAATGCTAACAATAAAAAATATCGCTAAAACACTATGCCAAAAAGAAATCACGGCGAGAGTCTACGATTCCCGCCGCGCCAATCAAGCAGTTTGAAAAGAACAATCTGCTATAACTCCAGTATTAGAGTCTACATAATTTCTTTAAGAAGAAGATTCAACAATTCATCTATGTTAACTCGCCGTTGTTCCATACTATCTCGCTCTCGAAGAGTTACTGTGCCTTTGTTTTCCTCACCGTTCTCACCAATTGTATCAAAGTCTATCGTCACTCCAAAAGGAGTTCCTACCTCATCTTGTCTCCGGTAACGACGACCAATCGCACCAGTTTCATCATAAAATACTGTCATGTAAGGCTGAAGCATGGCCCGCACCTCCATTGCTTTTGCTACAAGCTCTGGCTTGTTTTTAAGTAATGGAAATACCCCAACTTTCACTGGTGCAATACGTGGATGAAAACGCATCACTGTTCTCGTCTCAGTTTTGCCCTTCTCATTAGTAATTTCTTCCTCCTCAAAAGCATCACAAATAAATGCTAGAACCGTCCGATCCGCTCCTGCAGCCGGCTCAATAACATGTGGCACAAAGCGTTCTTTAGACTCCTCATCATGATATGTTAAATCCTTACCACTTCCAGGATACTTTGGTTTTCCATCTTCATCCTTCTCGACAACAAGCTCATCTCCTTGACGAACAAGCTTGCCTTCCATATGTGAACGTAAATCAAAATCTCCTCGATGAGCAATACCCTCTAGTTCACCATATTCGCCCTCCTCACAAAATGGGAAAGAGTATTCCACATCAGCCGTTCCAACTGAATAATGAGCCAACTCAGCCTCTTCATGGTCACGAAGAATTAATCTTTCCTGGCTAATACCTAGATCTACATACCACTTAAACCGCCGATCACGCCAAAACTGATACCATTCCTTTGACTCATTGGGATGACAAAAAAACTCCATTTCCATTTGCTCAAATTCCCGCGTTCGAAAAGTAAAGTTTCGTGGCGTGATTTCATTTCTAAAACTCTTTCCCTGTTGAGCAATACCAAAAGGCACTTTAATACGACTACTATCAACAACGTTACGGAAATTAACAAACATACCTTGAGCCGTCTCAGGCCTTAGGAAAGCCTTATTATCATCATTTTGCATAGCCCCGATGTGAGTTTCAAACATAAGATTAAACTCACGCGGTTCGGTCAGTGACCCTAATTCCTTTGCATCTGGCGCAAGGACTAGATCAGTCGCATTAACAGAAGTGAGGTCGACAACTTGACCGTGCCACTTTAGTTGCTCCACATACTTAGCCTTTAGCTTGAAATACTGAAGCGCGCGCTTGGTAATCTCTACCTTTGCATCACCGTCAGTAATACAGGAGATAAACACCTTTTGATCACCATGTTCGATCCATGCGCCTTTGATATGGTCATAGCGATACCGGCGTTTACTCTCACGACAGTCAACCATCATATCATGAAATAAATCGTAATGACCGGATGTCTTCCAGACACGAGGATGCATAATAATCGAAGATTCTATACCAGTCATTTGAAATGGGCGTGGGGCTCCATTCGGCTGTATTCGCTCATTGTGAGCAGTCACCATATCTGCCCACCAAGCATTTTTGATATTACGTTTCAGCTCAATACCAAGAGGCCCATAATCCCACAAACCATTTAGTCCTCCATAAATTTCTGAAGACTGGAATATAAAACCTCTTCGCTTGCACAGCGATACGATCTTCTCCATCCGTTCATTTTTATTGCTCTCGTCCATTTAAAAGGCGCGGCATCTTCGCAGAGGAATAGGCTGTGTCAAGGGAGCGAAAGCCTGAAATTCGTTTATTTCAATTGAAAAAGCAACAAATGTACGGAAAATCCCTTTGTGCTGTTTCGCCCTGGAAGAGTTTTATTGCTGGTGACCATTTTGGTCTTAACTGGCGTATTTTTTATACAATTTATACCTATCGAACAGACTGAAAAAAATCTATCTCCTAAGGAAACTACACAAAAAGGCGGCCTTATCGAAGAACAGGTAATGCAGCAAGTTTCTGCCATCGAGGCAAAACATCGCCAATGGGACGCTACTGTATGGGCAGATGAATTATCTGCACGTGATCACGAAGAATCTGTAATTCAAATTTGGAACAGACTCATTGCAGGAGCTGATCCCTTTGAACTTCTGTCTGCAATGCCTGTCAACCAACTACAACTTGGCAAAGCACACTCAACTGAAAACTGGGAATCAGGCATTCGCTTCACTCATTTAGCTCAAGGAGGGCCAACATGGACTAAAGAACAATTTAGCCAAGCGCTTAATAGTTGGAAGATCGAAGGCTGGAAGCTGGAGCAAAGCGAGTGGCGCCACCGACACTTCATTCCAAGATCAGAAGGAGGGGCTCGTTCAATTTTTTGGATTTCACTCCATCTATCCAATACCACTTTAAATAAACGAGGAATACTTCGAGGAGACATTGAAATACAGTGGCAATCGATCGAGATCACGCCGGAGACATTAGCTAAACCAAACCATATCAACCTCTCCGGATTAGATTGGATTGAACGCGAGGGTTCTCCGGCATTTAAAAATGCAAGCACACAAAACATAAAACCTAACGATGGCAACGTTTTCATTGATCCATTGATATTAGCTGACTTCAACGGCGATGGCATGGTTGAGATTATTCTTGGGTGTAAAAATCAAATTTACCGCAACCATGGCAATGGACGTTTTAAATCGGAAAAGCTCTGCCCTAAATTTAATGAGGTAGTTTTTAATGTTGCCTTGGAGGACTTATCCGGAGATGGCATTACCGATGTCATAAAAATCGGTCACAAAGGCGTTTATCTCATAGAAGGTAAATTAAATGGAACATTTCCGGGTGAAGCGCGGCTGATTTGGACTGCTCCAAAAAAAGTGCTCGACCCAATGGTAATTACAACAGGCGACATCGATAATGATGGCGATGCTGACCTGTGGTTCTCTCAATACAAACTTCCTTACGTAAAAGGGCAAATGCCCGCTCCCATATACGACAGCAATGACGGGTTTCCAGGCTATCTACTAATAAACGATGGCAACGGTAATCTTACCGACCAAACTAAAGCGTCCGGACTCTCAGCCAAACGTCATCGGCGTTCTTACAGCGCATCATTTGTCGATCTTGACGACGATCATGATTTAGATCTAGTAGTCATTAGTGATTTTGCAGGTGCCGACCTTTACCTTAACAACGGCTCAGGAAATTTCAAAGATGCCACGGAGAAGTTGATAGATAATCCTTATGGTTTTGGGATGGCTCATAATTTTGGTGACTATGATGCCAATGGAAAGATAGATCTAATCATGATTGGGATGAACTCATGGACAGCAGAACGAATACTCTCTATGAAACTCGCACCGCCTACACACCGCCGTTACTATGACATGCTTGAAGATCTAACTTTTGGCAATCGGCTTTATTTTGGCGGTAATGACATTTTTGAACAAAGACCAATGGGTGATAAAGTAGCCAACACCGGCTGGTCATGGGGTGCTACTTCTTTCGATGCCGATAACGATGGAGATACAGACCTATTCATTGCAAACGGACACAAAAGCCGTAAGTCAGTTAAAGACTATGAAAGACAATTTTGGTGTCATGACATTTACCATGCCAACTCTAATTCCAATCCAGCAATGGAAGTGTATTTTCAAAGTATCTCCAGTCGATTATATGGAGCGGGCTATTCCTACGGGGGTTATGAAAAAAATCGTTTATTACTAAATCGTGATAATAAAGATTTAGACGACGTAGCTTTTTTGATGAACACATCACACGAAATAGACTCAAGAAATGTAGTAAGTGGCGATATAGATGGAGATGGCCGCCTTGACTTAATTTTCACCCACTTCTCTGTTTGGCCCGAACCAGCTACACAAGGACTTTTGATATCCCGAAACCTTTGGCCTAGCGAAAATAAATGGATAGGTTTCCGTTTAACTCAAAGCGCCACCTGCCCATCACTTAATGGCACTAAGGTTCGCCTGAGAGCTAATGGAAGCGATCAATGGCGGTTTATTGTCAACGGGGACTCATACCGATCCCAGCAAGCACCAATCGCACACTTCGGCCTTAAGCAAACAAAGTCTGTTGAAGAAGTCGAAGTACATTGGCCCGATGGAAAACGCACCATGCTAAAAAAACCAAGAATTGGCCAATACCATAATATCAAGCATAACCACTCTCACAGACTCATAAATCCGGCCGAATGAACCACTCCGCTACCAAGTCTGCAAATCTAAGACCTTCCCGTGTAAGGAAAAAACTTTCTTCTGTTTTCACTGCCCAATGAGAATCAAGTGAACGCTGCATATCATCTATCCATTCAATTCGGAGATCATAACCGGTAACTTTCTTAAAAAAATCAAATTCCCAACCAGCATTCATGCGTAAACCAAATGCAGCAGTCTCCCCAGCTAGAGCTAAAGGTGAAAGTTGTTCAACGGTCTCGTGAGCACGATTCCCAAGCTCAAGTTGTTGGCAATAACGCTCAGTATTAGCAACATTTTGAATTCGGCGTCCATCTACAAACCCGCTTGCACTAGGGCCTAGCGCTAAGCATTCGCCTCCTTGCCAGTAATTAACATTATGTTTACAAGCGTAGGAAGGTAATTTAAGCAAGTCAGTTTCGCCGTTTTTTGCAAAATTGGCTACTTCATACTGAACGTATCCAGCCGAAGAAGCGGTAGAAATAAGCTCATCATACATCTCACAAGATAGGGGTTCATCTACGTCGAACTCACCGGCCTGCAATTGTTCGAAAAGAGGAGTATCCTCTTCATAAATAACCTCGTAACAAGATAAATGTTCACTTCCAAAAGCGATAGCCTCTTCAATTGTAGCTTTCCAGATCTTCATTGTTTGCCCTGGAATAGCAAACATCAAATCAAGATTAATATTATCAAACCCTGCATCTCTTAATCGTTTGAATGATTTAAACACCATATCGCGCGTATGAATCCGACCCAAACGTAATAGAAGGCTTTCATCAAGTGACTGAACACCCATTGATATTCGATTGACTCCATACTGCCTAAAGAGATTTGCTTTCTCTGAAGAAACAGTGGCCGGATTACACTCTACCGTCCATTCGTCTGCACCAAGCAAATCGAGCCGCTCCATCGCATTCATAATTCGCCGCCAATTTTCAAGGCTCAGCAGCGAAGGAGTGCCACCACCAAAGAAAACTGTCTTTGGACTTATAGAACTGGCAACCAATTCCATCTCCCGGATAAGTGCATCGACATATCTGGACATTTGTTCGCCATTAGAAGCTTCAGAGTAAAAAGCACAATACTCGCACTTCGTTGCGCAAAATGGAACATGAACGTATAGACTCGAAACAGTAGAAGAAGATACTTTGCTGATGGAATTCACGGGAATAGTGCCCCCATGGGAAAAATCTAATCCTTTAAAGAACCCAGTTTACACATGAGTCCACCTGTAGCCATAATGGGAAGACCAACGAAGGGCATAGGCTCTACATCTTCCGCAGAAGGGAGAAACGTCAAAACCGCGTTCAACTCGGGATAATACATAAGAAAGGCTAATCCAAACAATATTGTGAAAACCCCTATCCCCAACAATGCTTTTCTGCCATTGGGCGAAGACATCCCGTAAACCAAGCCCGCAACATAAACAAAAACAGCCAAACCTACTACCACTCCTAAGGCACCTCCAAAACCCATCTGCATGAATATTTTGGCCATGTCCACATCATCCATCATTATAGATGACAGAAACACCCCTCCAGCCAAAAGTAATATGAGAAAGCCCCAAAGCATTGTAAAACGGCAAAGCCGGGCAGCAAAGTACTCCCACTCCTCTACTTGGCCAAGAGATTTTTAGCTTAATTTTTTCTCCAAAATGGCTTTCTCTCTTTGAATGCGTAACTCAGCAAGAAACGCGATTTTGGCAGTCGCTGTTATTTTAAACAGTCTAGGAAGCGGTTATGCCGCCAATAAAAAAATCCTCCTAATAGCAGGAAAACCAAGCCACGGCCCAGGAGACCATGAATTTAGAGCTGGCTCCTTGCTTCTTCAAAAATGCTTAAATAAAGTACAAAACGTTGAAGCGGAAGTGCACGATTTCGGTTGGCCTAAAGATGACTCTGCGTTTGATGGAATCGATGCGGTTTTAATTTATGCAGATGGCGGAGGCGGTCACCCTGCAATTCAAAAAAATAGAGCGAAACTAATTGATGGCTTAGCCAATAAGGGTATTGGCATTGGCTGTGCTCACTACGGAGTAGAGGTCCCTAAAGGAGATCCAGGTAAATACATGCAAAACTGGATAGGGGGCTACTACGAACACGCTTTTTCCGTGAACCCTATGTGGGCACCAGATTTTAAGACTTTTCCAAAGCACCCAATTACTCGCGGAGTAAAACCATTTAAGATAGTTGACGAATGGTATTTTAACATGCGGTTCCGTAATGACAACATCGGCAAAATCACTCCGCTTCTTGTCGCAACCCCAAGTGATAAAGTTCGAAACGGCCCATACGTTTGGCCCAAAGGCCCATACAAACACATACTAAGCAACAAGGGGCGCACAGAAACTATGATGTGGTCATACATTCGCGAGAATGGCGGTCGAGGATTTGGATTCACTGGAGGCCATAAACATACGAACTGGGGAAACGATAATTTTCGTAAAGCAGTACTTAACGGACTTCTTTGGATTGCCAAATCCAAGGTGCCTAAGAACGGAGTTGAGTCCACCGTAAAAATTAAAGAACTAAAAGAAAACTTAGATCCAAAATAATTTTTTTATTTCACCTATATTTGCCATCAAAAACATACGTTGATATATTTTTAGATTGTATGACTAATACTAAATTCCCAGAATTTTCTTTATCCCGTCTACTTCTCAACACCTTTAAACCTAAATCGAATGAAAGAATATGTATACTAATCGATCTTCCAGATATTTCTTTAGTTAAGAATTGGGCTTTCTTGAACGATGATAAGTTTTCAATTCAAAGACATGCATATGAGTCTTTTTACAAAACTCTCCATGCTGAGGTGCTCGCTGAACTAAAACTTACTGGTGGAGATTTTTTTGCTTACAAAGAAACGGGCGGCAGCAATCTTGATCTTCCAGATTTAGCAGCGTCCCCAGACGGCTCGGAATTAAGCCTCAAAACTGATGTATATCCAAAATATGACATCATCCTTTGTATCTCAACATACTCAGCCACAGCACCGCTAACTGCATTTGCTAAACAATTTGGATTTCGAGGCGCCACATTACATGGTGTTAACGATATTATTCTCAGCAGTGGCTTAGCCGTAAATTACAATGAGGTTAGCAAAGATGCTGAGAAAATGCGTCTAGCACTTACAAGAGCAGACTCCTTCGAGATCGACTTTCAGGTTGAAGATAAAATTCACTCTTTAAAACTAGAGTGTGATCAACAAGAAGCTCAAAAGAGTCATGGAATTTGTCTGGCAAACGAACCTGACGTCGCCAACCTGCCAGCAGGTGAGGTATACTTTGTTCCCACTGGTGGTGAGGGCGAGTTTGTTATGCAATATAAGGATGGCACTCTCGGATTACAAACTGTCGAAAAAGGAAAAATAATTAATTCTTCACTTATACGCGGAGAGCAATCGACCATTGATGACCATAATAACAAACTTGCAAGTGATCCTGTTACAGGTGAACTCGGCGAGCTTGGTTTTGGCACTCAGGAACTACCAGTCTCAGGACGAGACATACAAGATGAGAAAATTCTAGGTACAATGCATGTGGCTACTGGCCGGAGTGATCATCTCGGCGGCTCACTCACTCCTGATAAATTTGCTAAACCTATAAACGCAACTCATGATGATATTCTGTTTTCACCCAGCAAAACTCCTGACATCAATGTTCGCGAGGTTAGAATGCAGCGTAATAATAGCACGATTGTTGTTCTTGAAAATTATCAACCCGCGGCGCATCTTCGTGAGGCATTAAAATCCTCTTAAGATAAGCCAAAGTATGCGAGCTTTTATATTCTCTCTGATATTCTTAAATATTACGGTTTGTAATCTTCAAGCCGATGATAAGCCTTTACGCGCATTATTAGTAACAGGCGGCTGTTGCCATGACTATGCCAAACAAAAAGATATCCTTAAACAAGGCCTAGAACGTCGATTGAATATTATCATCGATCATGCTCATTCGGACGACAAAAGTACCAAGCCTCCTCTTCCCATCTTTGGAAAACCTGATTACGGAAAAGGATATGATGTCATCATTCATGATGAATGTGCCGCAGACATGAAAAACCCAGAAATCATTGCTGGAGTTCTTCACCCCCATAACAAAGGTGTCCCAGGAGTAAATCTGCATTGTGCAATGCACTCTTACCGCTTTGGGGATTATCGTAAGCCAATTAAATCAGGAGCCGACAATGCAAAATGGTTTGAATATATTGGGCTACAATCAACGGGCCACGGACCACAACAACCCATAGAAATTAAATTTGAGAATAACGTTCCATTTATAACTAAAGGCATCCAAAACTGGACTACCCAACGAGAGGAGCTTTACAACAACATAAAAGTACTTCCATCAGCTAAGGTTGTGGCTCGCGGTGCTCAAGGCAATCGTAAGGCCGTTGTTGCTTGGACTAACAATTACAAAGGCACGCGAGTCTTTAGCACTTCAATCGGGCACAACAACGTTACAGTGGCTGATCCTCGCTATCTCAACCTTGTCGCGCGAGGCCTACTCTGGGCAGTCAATCGAGAGGATATGAAAGTTGCCAATCCAAAAAACGAAACGTTTGAATTGAATGGCAAACCAAAGGCCAAATCAGCTAAAAAAAAAATTTAAAAGCTAAAGTCCTCGTTCCTAGAAATGCTGCTTCTAATAAAAAAGTAACAGCAAGTTCAGAGGAGTCTAACAAGGGTAACCTTTCAAAAAATGCAACTGATGGCAATCCAGCCACCCGCTGGTGTGCAGCTAATGGGGCCTCCGGATCTTGGTTACAGGTCGACCTTGGCCAAAAACAGGATATTCAAAATATTCGAATTATTTGGGAGAAAACTAATAGTGCTTATCAGTACAAGATCGAAGGCTCTATTGATAAAAAACAATGGAAACTACTCGTAGACCAGTCGAAGAATAAAGATGTCCGACAAATTACCCCACACAAGGTAAACGCAAAAAACACGCGTTATTTTAAAGTAACTTTTCTTGGTTCAAAACCTGCATGCTGGGGAAGCCTATGGGAATTTGAAGCTTATGAAGGAAAACTTCCAGATCTGCCTCGTAAGGTCGTAAAAGCCTCTCAAAAATCTGCAAATGCAACACCAACAACCAATGATCCTCGAGTTACTGCACCAGAGGGATTTAATCTAACTGTTTTCGCAAAGCCACCTCTGGTCAATTATCCAGTTTGCCTTACAGCTGCTTCGACTGGAGAACTATTTGTCGGAATTGACGAACAAGGATCACTTGGAAAGCAAAAAGGGAAAGGGAGAGTAGTGCGTTGTCTAGATACTAACGGTGACGGCAAAGCCGATCAGGTTAACACCTTTGCAAAGATGGATCACCCACGTGGATTAATTTACGATAATGGTCAGCTCTGGGTACTACATCCACCTTACCTCACACTTTACGAGGACACTAATAATGATGGAGTTGCCGATAAGGAGGATCAACTTATAAGCGGGATCAGTACAGATTACGTAAGTAAACGTGGTGCAGATCACACTACTAACGGCATTCGAATGGGCATTGATGGCTGGATTTACATTGCGGTTGGTGATTTCGGTTTTTACCAAGCAATTGGTAAAGACGGTCGAACACTCAGTCGAAGAGGCGGAGGCATTGTCCGAGTCCGCCCCGATGGTACCGAAATGGAAATTTACAACTGGGGGCAGCGCAACATTCTAGATGCCTGTATCGACCCTTACTTAAACATTTTCACTCGAGACAATACCAATGATGGAGGAGGCTGGGACATCCGATTTTCTCACATCATTCAGACCTCAGAATACGGTTATCCATCATGGTACAAGAACTTCTCAGATGAAATCATGCCAGCACTTGCTGACTATGGAGGCGGATCTGGTTGCGGTGGTATGTTCTATCATGACACTAGATGGCCAAAACCATTCAGCCATGCTGTCTACACGTGTGACTGGGGAAGGAGTGCAGTATTTCTGCATAACCCAACCCCAAACGGAGCTACATTTGATTCTCACCAAGAAACATTTCTAGCTATTAATAGGCCAACCGATATCGATGTTGACGGTAGCGGGAGAATGTACGTGTCAAGTTGGCAAGGTGGCGGCTTTAAATACAGTCATCCCAATGTAGGCTACATTGCCCAAATCGTCCCCAAAAATTACAAACCAAAACCTTTCCCTGATGTGACTCAACTCAATGATACCGTCCTTATCCAAATGCTTAAAGGGCCTAGTCAAGTTCAGCATCTGCACGCTCAACGCGAGATACTACGCAGAGGCCGGGACTCTAATCGTACCGAGTCACTTATCAAATTAGCCTCTAACACAAATGAACCTCTTGCGGGGCGAGTCGCTGCCATTTTCACACTCAAACAACTCGATGGAAGACATGCTACGAAAAATTTACTCAAGCTCAGCGAACAAGCTGACATCACAGAATTCGCTTTGCGAGCTCTTACAGATCGCCAAAACCAAATAGACAATCTCGACTCAGCACCCTTTGTCCGTGCCCTAAACAGCAATAATCTCCGTGTTCGCGCACAAGCATTGATCAGTCTAGGTCGACTCGGAGATGCAACAGCTGCTCAATCTATTCTTCCTTATGCGACTGCCCCGCGTTTAAACAAGAAACCTTTACAAAATGAACCTAACACAGCTGCGGTTATCCCTCACTTAGCTACCCGCGCGCTCGTTGCGCTAAAACCAATAGACACGTTATT
>CEVW01027051.1_pt1 | contig 11137 bp, 9 predicted proteins | sample 427061 | NCBI WGS metagenome assembly CEVW01 (sample SAMEA2623774, study PRJEB7988) | marine metagenome | biome: marine biome (ENVO:00000447); feature: surface water layer (ENVO:00002042); material: "saline water (ENVO:00002010), including plankton (ENVO:xxxxxxxx)" | depth 5 m
CGCTCAACTTGAAGTGGGGACTATTTGCGCTCCTTTCTGTTGTAGGCTTTGGTATTAAGTTTTGGGCGACTTGGGTCGTAGGCATAAACACTTATTATTTCCGCGACCTGTTTCTTGATCGAGCACAAGGAGAATTTACTGCTGCGGGACCTTATAAATTTCTTCCTAACCCAATGTACGGAGTTGGCAATTTTCATGCATATGCTGGCGCTGTAGTTACCTGCTCCTCTTTCGGACTTTGGTATGCGCTGGCGTGCCATGTTGGGATTTACGGTTTCTACTTTTTTGTCGAAAAACCTTTCATAAAAAGGATCTACTTGGGGGGTAACTAAATTTAGCCCTTTACGAACCCAAGCCAGACATTCCCGTTTTGCACATGATTTGTCGGCTATTGAATTTAGCCATAAGGACTTAATGAGTAACGGGTTACTCTCCTCAAAGCTCTATAACGTGCCAGCAACCCATTTCTTTTTTTCTTGTTTTAAATTTCTAACTCTATTTTTTTATTTCAATCTTAGCTGTTAAATAATTATGACTGTCAATAATTCAGAAACACCTGCCGCGAGCATCGGCCAATTTCTGGTCATTGCTGGGTTGATTATCCTATACGGATTCGGCTCTTTTTGGGTATGCGCAGAACTAATTAAAGGAGGCGAAGATAAGGACAAAATCCCCATGTACATTCAATATGGGGTTCCTGTTCTATTTGCAGGAATTGGAGTACTGTTTTTTACAGTGCTATTCCAACGCTTGAAAGCCGCAAAGACAGATAAATACAAAGACGTACAAATTTAAAATGAGTGACTCTAAAATCATTCTTGTTACAACTCCGACTGTTCCTGAAAAAAAAGTCGTGCGAACATTGGGGCTTGTACGAGGGAACACCATTCGAGCTCGCCATGTTGGCAAGGACATCATGGCAGGGCTGCGAAACCTAGTGGGAGGTGAGGTAACCGAATATGCCAAACTACTTGCAGAGAGCCGGGAACAAGCGCTCGATCGAATGGTCGCAGAAGCAGAAAAATTGAATGCCAATGCTGTTACCGGAGTCCAGTTTCAAACTTCAGTAATCATGGGCGGAGCAGCGGAAATGATGGCTTATGGAACCGCTGTAATAATAGAATAAACTAATCTTATAGATATATTCTAAATACCATCACTTGATCCCTTATTTCTTTTTGCCAGCACCCTTTGGTAAAACCTTCATAACCCCGCGCATCATCATGGCATGACCTGGAAATGTGCAGACGTAGGGATAATCGCCTGGTGGAGGTGCTGTAAAACTAATTACTGTTTCTTCGTCATAATCGATCATCGTAGAGCCCCAAAGAATTAAAGGGGTATCTGGCCTCCACTGTTTCCCAAAGCCGTCGTTTCCCAAAGCAATAGCGAGATTGGCCACCTCATCCGCCTTTCCTGGCTTAACAACGAGTAGGTTGTGCGGAGGAAAATCTTTATTCTTAAAAGTAAGTAAAACTGGACGGCCCGTTTCAACTTTAAACTCCTTCACATCATAAACCATCTTGTCCTCAACCGTACTAATCGTAACCCGAAACGGCTTTTCCCGAATGGCTCCGGTCACAGCCATGTTTAAGGAGTAAAACCCTGAGCGAGCAGTGACAAACAGCGTCTTAAGATCTTTGCCTCCGAATACAACATTTGCAGGGCTTTCGGGAAACTTTAGATCTGCAATCTGTTCTCCCTTTGGGCTGAAGACTTTAACGGACCCAGAGGTAAGATAAACATTTCCGTACTGATCAAGCGTCATCCCATCAGACCCACTTTCACAAAATAATTTACGATCATTTAGCGAGCCGTCTTCCTGAATGCTGTAGCTGTAGGTTTTGCCGTCCCCTATATCCGCAATATAAAGCGTGCCTCCATCGGGGGTTCCAACCAAGCCGTTGGGTGTCTTAAAACCATCAGCAACTCGAATCACTTCCCCGCCGCCAGGTTTAATGTAATAAACATGCTTCCCGTCCTGCGAGAGTTCTTTATTTCCATAGTTAGGATCAGAAAAATAAACGCCTCCCTTTAGGTCAATCCATAAGTCGTTTGGCTTATTAAATTTTTTGCCGTCATAACGCTTGGCCAGTGAACTTGTATCATTGCCATCTAGGGAATAGGCGACCACTCGCTTTGCATTTCCCTGACAAGCAAAAAGCCTGCCATCATCGGCAAAGTATAACCCATTAGCTCCGTTGCTTTCCTCGGCAAAAATTGAAAGCTGCTTGCTCGAAGAGTCCCATCTATGGATACGATTATTGGGAATATCAGTGAAATAAACATCCCCGTTTGCAGCAACTGCCGGGCCCTCTGTAAACTTGAAGCCTCCAGCCAATTTAATTGGCTTAGCTTGAGGCGCAACTAAGTCTGAAGCCCTGCTTTCATTTGCCAAGGCGACAAGGCCACATGCCAGAGCAAGCGACCGGGTTATCGTCTGCAAGGAAACAATCATTCTTTTAGCCTGAAGATTCCTTATTTACCCTGATCCCAAAACTGTTTCACAGTCTTTGCAGAAATGCGCGCATGTTCAACTGGCGAAGCAAGGACAGTCTTCAACAGCTCATCATTGTGGGTATCATTCCGCTGATAAACCCATAACGCCTCTAAGAGATGATGGGCATCATCCTTGGACTTTGGATCAAACTGCTTCATCCACTTTTCTGTAGCTGCCAGCACCTTATCGGTTGGATGTTCTGAAAGCTCGACTCTAGCCCGGTGACGAACCCCGTTGATTGGATGCTTTAGTAGATCAAGTAATTTATTAATAGATTGGCCATCAACTTTAACGTGTTTGGATAGTTCACGTCCTTCATAAGTAACTCGGTAAATCCGCCCGTGGTTTTTATTACGGTTGGGGTCTCGAACGTTGTGCTGCATATGACCAACAATAACATTCTGCCAGTCTGAAACATATAGGGCTCCATCGCCGCCTATCTCAAAATCGGTTGGACGAAAGTTACGATCTCCGGAAACGAGCAAATCCTTTGTTTCGGTTCCCCAAACATCACCTTCATCGTCATACGCCATGGTATACTGCTTGATGCCCAGAAATCCTATAGCGTTAAGAATTAGAAAATTGCCATTGTTTTCCTCTGGAAAATGATCACTGGAAAGAATCCCGCTCGAACAAACCGGTCGAACTGTCTTTTTCAGCAACTCTTGCATCTTGAAATTTCCTTTGCCATCGGGGCGAACTTGATAGGCCCTACCGCCCGTTCCATCTGTCGCATAATGGTACCCCCAGTAATCAAAACTAATCCCGTGTGGATTAGGACTGTTATTTGCATGCTTCTGAAAACGGAATGTACGAGGGTTAAAGCGATACATCGCTGAAGCGGTATCGCGTTGCGGCCCCTGCCATGGTGTTTCCACATTGCTGACGTGAAAAACCCCGCGCTGATAATATATATATCCGTCTGGACCATAGACGATATTGTTGGCTGCATGGTGAGTATCGGCAGAGTCGAGACCATGAAGCAGCCGCTCCTTCACATCAGCAACGTCATCTCCATTGGTATCCTTGAAGTAAATCAAGTCCGGGCAACTTGCGACGATCACCCCGCCATTCCAAAAATCGAAGCCCGTAGGATTATGGACACGGGCAAATGTAATCATTTTATCAGCTTTGCCATCTCGGTTTTTATCCGGCAAAATAACAAGAGCATCCTCCATTTTTTTATGTGATGGATTCCGCATCGGCTCCCACTTAGGATAGGTCGGCCAAACAGCTGCCCAAATTCGGCCTTTAGTATCTACTCCCATCTGAACAGGGTTAATCATGCCGTCAAACATTTCTTCGGAGGCAAACACATTAGCCTTCATGTTTGGAGCCAGCTTAAGTTTGCTTAGCGTTTCCTCTGGCTTGTCATATTTGACCGAGCCTTCTTTGTTGGAGTTACTGCTTGGAGATTTACCGCCTACATTCGAAACCACTTTGACTGGCGCAGGAACATTACTGTCATCTGCAGCAATTTTTTCCCCTTTGGCTGCAGCGTGTACGACCTTATCTCGGTTTGCTGTCATGATATCAATCATCTTGAGTTCATGTTGCAATACTTCTCGGTTGGTTTGACCCGCGACAAACTTAAGCCCGGAACGCCCTCCCCAAACATCATTACCATCAGTAGCGCGGTAACGGTTATACCAATGCCAATTTTTGTTTAGCACAGCATCTTGAATGCGAGTTAGTTTACGTCTGCTTACACGAGGGTTCTTACCAAATAAATTTTTGTAAATGCCCTGTGCTAATTGCTTGTTCCCCTCACTAGTAAGATGGATGCCATTGACCGTTAACGGCTTTCTGTTTTTTTTATAAAGACCGCTGGAAAGCGAGAATAGATCAACAAAATCAACTCCCTTCTCATTGGCAACTTCGCGTGTAACATCAGTATATTTGGAAAGTCGCTCATTGTTGGCAGCACCATCCGGCAAATTAGTTTGTCCTAGATTTTCATGGGCAATGGGTGATAGCAGCACAATGCGCGGAGCACTCTTCCCATTATATTTCTTCCCTTTAGTCTCATCGATCCACTTAGCCAAGTCCGCACGGTATGCATCCGGACTATTGTCAAAAGACTCGTTGTACCCCCAAAATGCAAGAATGACATCCGCCTTAGAAATTTCGAGATAAGCATCTGGACTTGGAAAACCATTGTTTCGAGGACGGTTGTTCACTTTATCTCCTCCAAAACCGTGATTTCGAAATACTAACTCTTTATCGCTCATGGTGCCTTGAATATAACTTTCAAGCCATCCGTGATGCTGCATGCGCTCTGCTAGGGCATTTCCAATAAGCACAACATGCTCGCCTTTTTTAAAGTCCAGGGCTTGCCCGTAACTCCCAGCACCTAGGCCTATAATAATCGCCACGGTTAAGCTAAGAAGCCTCGCTTTGATATGTTGGATTTTGTTCATCATATTAAAATTATTATTGCTTGTTCCCGCCTCCGAAGAAAGAAGCCTCATCGGATATTACTTTTACTGACGGAGAGCCCTTTGGACCTTATTCAAGCGGATCGCTAGAATTAACAGCGAAAGCCCTCAAAGTAAATCGAGAAAACCCTGATTCCAAAGGGTTATAATTATAAGATTTCTTAGCCAAAAGCCGCTCGAAACAGCTCAATGCTCTTAGCCACCCCCTCATCGGCCGGAGCCTTGCCTTCAAACTCCAATGAAATATAACCGGAATAGTTTACATTCTTCAAAATCTTGGCTACTCGATTATAATCTAAATCCAACGTATACCACTCTCCCCCGCCATAATAAGTCTTAGCTTGAACAAAATCTGCTTTAGGAGCGACCATCTCCAATTTGGGATAAGGATCTTCAAGAAAATTCCCTGTGTCCATCAGCAGTCCGAGCCAAGGAGAATCAATAGCATTAACAATGCGCAATAATCCTTCTGGAGTTCGTGTTAGCCCCCAATGATTTTCCAACGCTAGCATGACGCCGCAATCCGCAGCCTTCGGAAGGCATTTCTCTATGGAGTCAATACACCACTTGAAGCCATCATCCAGAGTATATCCTGGCAAGATGGGTTCTTTGCCTCGCAATTCCATTAGTTTATCAAACGACTTTACCGTTCCCCAGCGCCCGGAATTTAACCGAATCGATGGAATCCCCATGCGATATGCAAGTTCGATGCATTTTTTTGTATGCTCGATATTTCTGTTACGAACTTCGGGATCGGGATCAACAAAATCCTGATGAATGGAAAGGCAGATTAAATCTACTCCATTCTTAAAGGCATGTCTTTTGAGCTTCTGCAAATATCCATTGTCTTCTGAATCCATCTGTCGATGCAGTATGTCCACTCCTTCAACGCCAATTTGTGCAGTCTTGTCGATTACCGTTTCGATTGAGACTTTGGGATCACGAAAATGCCAGTATGAGTATGAGGAAATCCCCAATTTGATCCTTTTGGCTTTTTCCTTCGAAGAAGGTTGCAAATCTGTAGTCGCACAGCCTGCTCCTGCTGAAGCGAGAGCCCCAAAAGCCGTTGTTGAGCCAATAAACTGACGCCGCGATAACGACTGAGATGTGTTTTTCATGCCCGGCCAGTATTGTAAGGCTTCTTTTGAATGTCCAGCACCAGCAAAAAGCCGTAGGCTTGACGTAGCGGGGGCAGCAAAACTAATCTCCCGCCGCTTTTGACATACCGACAATCGGGATGTTTAAAAAATATTTTACGAAAGATAACCGTGGAAGTCTCAATAACCGACCTTTCTCCCTGTAGGAAACAACTCCGTATCGAAGTAGATGCAGAAGCTGTGGATGCAAAATTCGATGCCGTCGCCAAGGACTTTCGCCGCCAAGCTCACCTCCCTGGGTTTCGCCCTGGCAAAGCTCCACTGGCTAACGTCATGCGTGCATACGCAGATAAAATTGCTGATGAAGCCAAACGCGCTCTAATGGCCGACAGTTATGGGCAGGCCCTTAAGGATAAGGAATTAAAGCCGGTTATAATGCCTGAAATTGAGGAACTACAGTTTGGTCACGGAAAACCCTTTCAATACATGGCTACAGTGGAAGTATCCCCTACTTTTGACCTTCCCGAATATAAGGGGCTTGAAGTAGAAAAAGAGCGCCGCAGTGTAACTGAAGATGATGTCAATAAGGCCCTCGAAAAATTACAGGAGCAACGCGTCGAATACCGAGATGTTGACCGGCCCATGGCTGAAGACGATTTTGTAGTTGTTAACTACAAGGGAACTATTGATGAAAAGCCCATCACTGAAATGGTAAAAGTAGCGCGCGGTCTTAGTGAGCAATCCAACGCATGGTTACATCTTAAACGTAACCCGCTGGTCCCTGGCTTGGTCGAAGCTCTCATCGGAAGCAATAAGGGTGACAAAAAAACCGTGCCCGTCACATTCCCTGAGGAATTCATATACGAGGAATTGATAGGAAAGGAAGGACAATTCGAGGTTGAAATTGTTGAAATCAAGGAACAGTCCCTGCCTGAACTCGACGACACTTTTGCAAAATCCTTTGGCGCAGAAAGTATAGCCAAACTTAGTGAAGGCGTTGAATCGGATCTTAAAAACGAGCTGGAATATTCTGAGAAACAATCTATTCGTAATCAATGCGTCCAAAAATTACTCGACCAAGTCAGCTGTGCCCTGCCAGAGACGATTGTCAATCAAGCAACCCGTGCCGTAGTCCACAACATTGTACAATCTAATCATAATCGAGGTGTATCCAAAGATATCATCGAGGAGAACAAAGACGACATTTACAATAATGCAAAGTCCAACGCAGAAGTACGAGTGAAGGCCAACTACATTCTCGCACAAATTGCTGATAAGGAAGGAATCAAGGTTACGGAACAAGAATTAAGCCGCCAAATTTCTGCCATGGCCATGCAACAAAAGATTAAACCTCAAAAGCTGGCAGACCAGCTCAAAGAAAACGGTGGAATCTATGAGGTGCAAGAGGAAATTCTCAACGCTAAAGTAATAGATCTTCTTGAAGAAAAAGCCAAGATCACCGAGATCGATCCTAAACCTGATGCTGAGGAGGATTGCTGTGATAATCCTGGGGAGGATTGTTGTGATAACCCCAAAGCTCCCAAAAAATAATTCTCAGCCTTATTTTAAGGGTTTTTTAGACCTCTTATTGTTTGCTGCCTGCTCGGCAACGTGTTCCTTTTATTGACTTAAGCTTAAGCTTGCGGAGAATTGGTGCGCGTGCCTTTTTTTTGCCAATTCGATTTTGTGCGTATTAGTCTGATTTCAGGCTTAGCTATAATCGTATTTGGTTCTGCACCTTCAAATGTATCCCACGCGGCTGAAGGAGAAGGTGCATTTTGGAACAATCACATCCGCCCTTTATTTAAAGCTCAATGTTGGAAGTGCCACGGGGGAGCTAAGCAAAAAGGGGGGCTAGATCTTCGCACAATTATTTCCACACTAAAGGGTGGCGACTCCGGCTCCCCGGTCATATCAGGAAAGCCTGAAGAGAGCCTCATATATAAGGTGCTCCTGCCTGGCGCAGACCCTCATATGCCTCCCGGTAACGATAAGCAGCTTCGTGAAACCGATTTGTCTCTCGTTAAGAATTGGATAGAAGCCCATATGATCGAGGGAGACTCCAGCAAATGGGCATCGGCATCGGCTCCTAATTATAAGCCGTTGCAACCATTGCCTCCTTCTGGATTGGCTGGATCAAGGGTCATCGATGATTTAGTACGGAATGGGTGGGAAAAAAATAAGATTTCACCTGCTAATCAGACCAGTGATCGATCATTTGTAAGGCGTATTTATCTCGACCTTATTGGCAGAATTCCCACTCCCATGGAGCGGCAGGCGTTTCTTCTTAATACTCATATCCGCAAGCGAGAAACCCTCATTGATACCCTACTTGCGCACCCTGAATTTGCTTCTCACATGCGGGAGATGTTTGATGTCCTTTTACTTGGCCGTGTAAATCAGGAAAAATTAGATCGAAGAAAAGATAACAGCTGGCACTCCTACCTTGAAGCTGTGTTCCGAGAAAATCGGCCATGGAATGAATTTGTTGGCGAAATTATTTTGGCGAGATCAAAAGATAAACGTAATCGGGGTGCAGCATGGTTTCTATACGAACAAAACAATGACCATCAAAAGATGGCCGAGTCGATAGCCCCAATTGCATTCGGGGTCGATGTGCAATGCGCGCAGTGCCATGACCACCCAAGTGCTCCGGAAATCAAGCAAGCCCACTACTGGGGATTGGTCACAGCTTTTAACAGAAGCAAAAATGTGAATACAAATAATGGCCCCGGACTATCCGAATCAGCCATAGGCGGTTTTATAAGCTACAAGAATCTTTCCAAAGTTAGCGCCCCAGCTGAACTAACATTTTTAAATGGAAAATCATTCACAGAAAATAAGCCAAAAAACGGAAAAAAAGAAACGGATGACCCTTCCAAATACCTGATTCCCCCCACCGAAAAAAATACTCTATCTCAACCTAAGTTCTCCCGCCGTGAAGTTTTAGCCTCAGCTGCATTAACGGATAACCCTAGACTCGCCAAGGCCTTCGTGAACCGAGTCTGGTCAATGCTTATTGGTCGCGGAATTGTTCATCCAGTTGAGGAAATGAGCTCAGAATACCCTCCAAGCCACCCAGAATTACTTAATTGGTTAGCGGTCGACTTCGAGAAATCCGGATACGACATAAAGCTACTGATCCGCAATATTGTGTTAAGCAAAGTTTATCAATTAGACTCGGTCCCGCCCGGGTCGAATCTGCCTCCCCAGAGCTCTTTTGCCGTTGCGCTGGAAAAACCCCTGCATGCAGAGGTTCTTTTTCGCTCACTTCTTGTCGCTACAGGCCAGTGGACAGGCAAAAGCGGCATAGTGTCGCCTGATGCTAAATCATTGCGCTCCGTTTTACTAAAACGGTTTCCTGATCTATTTCCTCGTCAATATAATGCCTCAATACAACAGGCCATGTTTCTTTCTAACAACCCTATGGTTCGCGATCTTTTGCAGCCCCAAAGCAAAGCTTCTGATGGATTAAACCTGCCTTCCATTTTGCTCAAAATGCCGGACCCCGCTAAAAAGGTTTCAAAAGCATTCGACAATGTTTTTGGACGCCCCCCAAACAAAGAAGAATTATCCCAATTTGAAGAATTTCTCCTCAAGCGCCAGAATCGTCCATCTAAAGGAATAGAACAAATGTTGTGGGCGATGGTTTGCAGCCCTGAATTTTTGATGAACCACTAATGGACAAATCTAACCCATTAAAACATGATCAATGTGGAAGCCCTGAACACGGCTTGCATCGTCGTCGTTTTTTGGAGGGATTAGGCGGGGGAGCCGGAGCAATATCTGCGGCAAGCTGGGCAGGCCTATTTTCCAATCCTATTTTTGCTGAACAAACTAAACGCGCCCAGAAACGTTGTATTCTTCTTTGGTTATGTGGTGGCCCAAGCCAATTTGAAAGCTGGGATCCCAAGCCCGGCAGATTAACCGGTGGCCCGTTTAAAAGCATCCCCACTACCTTACCCGGAATACACGTAAGTGAGCTTATGCCTAAGTGTGCAAAAATTATGCACAAGCTCTCTGTGGTACGGTCGATGAAAACCGACTTGGAAAATCACAATACAGCAATTGATTTGTTAAACCGTGGCGACAAACCTCGTCCTCCATTTGTCCGGCCTACTCTTGGATCCGTTTTGGGCCAGCAACTTGGCCAACTCGACAGCCCAATTCCAAATTTTATATTGCTTGATCCATGCCCTGAAGGAAATGAATTCAAGGGATTCAAAGCAGGAAATTGGGCTGGATGGTTGGGTGCGGAATACGGCCCGGTGCGGCTGGGGGGTCAATACAAGCTACCTGACGTCAAGCGATTGGCAGACATTACAACTGCAGACCACGAGGAACGCGAACTACTCCGTCAATTTATTGGCCGGAAATATGAAAACGATCGGAAAAGCGCCGCCGCAGCTTCTCAAAATGCTGCTTTTGCTCGAGTAAAGGGCCTTATGAGCTGTGCCGATTTATTCGACTTAGAGCGTCTCCCACAAAAAGACCGAGATCGTTACGGCCCAGGAACATTCGGACTTCACACCTTGTTATCTCGCCACTTGGTCGAAAATGGAGCCCCATTTGTTATGGTTGCAAATGGCATGCCATGGGATAGCCATGTGTTTCACAACGAGATATACCAGATGGTAATTCCAGATCTCGACAATATCATCTTTCAGCTCATGACAGACCTCGAAGAGCGCGCTATGCTTAAAGATACTCTCGTAGTTGCCATGGGAGAGTTTGGAAGAACTCCAGGGATTAACGCAGCTCGTGGACGAGATCATTATCCTCAGGCATGGAGCCTTATGATGGCAGGCTGCGGTATTAAGCAAGGCGTGGTAGTTGGAGAAACCGACAAGGACGGATATGGAGTTATTAGTAAGCCATACAACGAACGAAATCTGTTCGCGACAATTTTTGCCGCTCTAGGCCTCGATCCACACAAACAATACAACCTTCCCGGCCTACCTGAATTTCACTATGTGGAGGAAAAATCAGCTCCAATTCATGAACTGCTTGCTTGAGTTATGGATACATCTGAAACACAGCTCTCGGTAAAGGCTAAACTTGAAAAAGAAATTAAGCTGCCCTCCGCCGCACTAGGGTTGGCT
>CEVW01081994.1_pt1 | contig 11104 bp, 5 predicted proteins | sample 427061 | NCBI WGS metagenome assembly CEVW01 (sample SAMEA2623774, study PRJEB7988) | marine metagenome | biome: marine biome (ENVO:00000447); feature: surface water layer (ENVO:00002042); material: "saline water (ENVO:00002010), including plankton (ENVO:xxxxxxxx)" | depth 5 m
TTCTTTAAGATCTTTAGATGGTTCTTTAGGTTCTTTAGATGGTTCTTTAGCTAGTTTATGGTCTAAATTAGTTTTATATAAATCAAAATTAATTGGTATAAGTTGTTTTGCATCACAATAAGCATTATAATCATAATATTTACCTTCATATTCTATACATTTTATACCATCTTTATCTTTAATTTTTCCTTTAATATCTTTAGTTTTTTCATAGTTCATATGAGCCATATGTTTAATTTCGTCATCTATATTTGGTTTATAAGCTTCCAAGTTTTTATTTAAATTATAAGACCACTTATAACAATCTAAACCATTTTTCTTAGCGTGAATATTACAATCAAATGCACTTTCTTTCATTAAATCTAATAACTTATCAATATTATTTTGTTTTAATTCTGCTTTTTCAAATATAACCTGATCAGTTGTCTTAGAATTATGTTTTAATCTAAAAGTTTCATTTTGTTTTTGTTTTTCTGTAGAAGTAGTTAAATACAAATATGTTTTAACTTTTCTTTCTTCTTCTGGAAGAGTTGAATGACTATGATTACGAACTGCACGACCAATTACTTGTTTTAAAATTGTCATATTCCAATGTGGTTCTAACATTAAAACAGATCTAACACATTTTAAACTTATACCTTCAGCACCACTTAATGTAATTATTAATATTTTGATTTTTTCACCTCTAATATTATCATCACTATTAAATAACTTAATTTGTTTATCTGCTATATCTTTATCTAAATCATAAATCATATAATTATCACTATTACTAGGAATATTAAATTTGCCTTTAGATACTTCAACTTTACCAAATCCTAATAAATCTAAATATACAGATAACATACCAACACCTTCTAATGTTCTAAACTGAGAATATACTAATACTTTACCATTTTTTGTATCATTAATATCTCTAATCATTTCCATATATTTAGCACTACAATCTTGTAATAAATCATTTCGTTCTTTAATATCTTTAATACCATTAACCTTATTAATAAATTGTTGTTTAATATCTTGCAAATGTTTATCATAATAATTTTCACCTTCATATTTAAGATCATCATCATATTCAGTTAACATTTTCTTAAATTCAGCTGGAAAATTACGAATAATACCTTCAGGAAAACTAAAATTGCTTACGGCTCTACTATATGTTTTATATACACTTGAATCATCAGTATTTTTCTTTATTTGTTTCTTTAATTTACTTTTTTTCTCAATATTATCTTCAATTATTAGTTTTTCTAATAATTGTTCAAATTGTGGATTAGATAAATATGTATATTTAACAATTAATCCAGATTCTTCTGGAAAATCAGTTTTATTTTTATCAACAAAACTTACTAAACCCATAATACGTCTTTTAAAAACATCAGTCTTAATATAACCATTATGTTCTCCATTTACATAATTATAAAAATGTTTTTTAAAGAGTTCTTCATTAGGTGGAAAAGCATAATCAGTAATAGTTTTAATTTTTTTATCACTTATTTTTGGTAAAACATCCGTAAGTTTCCATTTTTCATAATGAATATAATTATCTTCATTTTTAACAAAGTTTTCGGGAAGAAATTGTATAATATTATTATCAATAGTATCAATATATTTTTTATATTTTGTCAAATTAGTATTATTATGAAGTTTATATGTTATAATAGGACCTCGTAATAAATTACATAGATGTAATATTTCATATGGATTATTAATTATAGGAGTTCCACTTAATAATAATATTTTACAATGTTTAGCATTCATTATATATTCATATAAAGGTGCTGATAATTTACTTTTATTTGATACTGTTCTAATAAAAGTATGTGCTTCATCTATAACAACTAAACTATCACTAAATACTGAATCAAATACATTAAAATCTTTTAATTTTAATGTATCAATAAAAGATAAATGTTCTACATTAATTACTGAAATAATTTTTTCTATATTATCATTATCACTTGCCTGAATATCTTTTACATTTAAACCTTTTATTACATTCGGTAATATAACATATTTTTGTTTTTCAGCATCTCTATAAAAATTACCTTTTGCATTTATACCAAACTTTTCTTTAATTTCTTTCATACCTAATCCATAAACTCTTTTCCATTCTAATGTATGTAAATATTGATTAAACTTTTTTATATTTATTTTACCTTTTAAAGCATTTACATTTTTTTCAGTAAGACCATTATAATGAATAAAATTAATTCTTTTTAATATTATTTCTTTAATTTTTTTAATAATTTCAGTTTTTTCAGTTTCATCACAGTCTTTATATATTTTACCAGTTTCTGATAATTGTGCATCACCTTTAGTATTAAAAGACCATTGTTTTTTATATTTATAATATTTAAAATCACTATGTATTAATAATTCTTTAATATAGTTATTACGTAATGAAGCAGGTAATATTACATATATTTTTTTATTTGCTTTTAAATATTGATTTACTAATGTTATTGATGTTGCTGTTTTACCAGTTCCAAGTTCGTGATATAACAATAATCCTCTATAAGGACTATTAATATCTAAATATTTATCAATTAATATTTGATGATCAAATGATTTGCTTTTTTGTTTAATTTCTGAAATTTTATTAGGATGAAACTTATTTTGTATATAATCTATATATCCTACACGATTTGGTAAAACATAGTCTGTCATCTTATCTATTTTTAAGATAAATTATTTTTTATACTTGATATAATTAAAATAATGTCTAAAAAAATTACATTTAAGTCAATTCCATCTCATAATAAAAAAGTAGCAAGCACAAATGTAAATCCAACTAAAGAACAATGCGAAACAATCTATGATAATATTACAAAGGGATTACCTGTTATTAATCCTAAAACAGGATTTACACTTAACTATGATAGTCCTGTTACACAAAAAATACTTAGAATCTGTTATAAAAAATATAAAATGAAAAAATTACCTGATGTTATTGATCCTAGAAACTTGTTTGGTAATAAAACACCTCCACAATTATCACCAGCATCATCTGCATCATCTGCATCATCTGCATCATTATCACCTCCCGGTGCAAAAATTAAAAAACAATCGCTATCGCCACCTAGTAATTTTAAAAAATATTCATCATCACCATTACCATCACCTCCACAATCACCATCAGGATCTCCACCTGCTGCAAGAAAACAATCACGTTCGCCATCACCATTACGTTCTTCATCCTCCTCTTACGGTCCTCCAGGAACACCATCACCTCCATCATCACTTCCATCATCACCATTACCTCCACCTTCTCCAAAAATTAAAAAACATTCACGAACCGGTCCAAAAATTAAAAAACAATCACCTCCAGGATCTCCACCTGCTGCAAGAAAACAATCACCTCCCAAACCAAAACGAAAACTAAATTTTGCAGGTGTTTCTGATAAAACAGTTGATAAAAAAAAATATAATAGTTTAACTTACGAACAGTGCAATAGCGTTATTGAACAATGTAAAGCTGTTTTAATCAAACAGGAACAGGAAAAAGGTAAAATAAATAGATATCAAATTATAAATCCAAAATCAGATAAACTAATATATACTGACAGTCCAATTACAAAATATTTATTATATTCCTGTTATTATGATAAAAATATAAAGGACGTTGAAGATGTTGCAGAAATAGACACATTAGCTGATAAACCACCAGCTATTAAAAAAAATTATAATGATATTCTTACTAAGTTTAAAGATCTGAAATTAAATTATACAGAAGATAAACTAACTGAGTTATTTGAAGAGACTGAACTTGACGCAATATATTTAACTTATTTTAAAAACTATATTACATCTTGTTCGCAAATTGAAAAGAAACAAACTATCGACCTTGATACAGTTTGCAAACATTGTTATATTATATTCAATTTATTAAATGTTAATAGCAAATCTACAATAGCTTTGTATGATGATAAATTTTTAGACGATTTACGTAATGCTAATTATACTGCGGTTACCATAGTTGAAAATAAATTACCAATATCTTATAGTATTTATAATTATACCGATATAGTTTCAGATGATGATGCTATTAACATTAACGATCAAACAATAATATTACGTAATTCTATATTTAATAGAATATATGTATTTTCTTATAAACAAAATAATATAGAATTCTGTCCATATGCTAAATCACGTTTATCATTAGATAGATTAGATCAAATTTCAACAGTTATTAAAAATAGTAATAAAACTGTTCCTAAATATTTCGCACATTCATATCAAGATGATACTGATACAAATAATAAACTTAACTATATTACTGCATTCCTAACTACATTTGCTAGTGATTTTGCATCTAATATTGAAATAGTTGAACCTGATTCTGTAGTTAAAATAAATGAATTAGAACAAAAAATACCTGCTATAAAACGAAATGAATGTTATGATCTTGCAACAGTATTATACCATAATGCAATATTTAATAATAATGACATAAATACACCTATTGTAGGTCCTTTTGATGGCACAGTAAATAGAAGCACAGTAAATGTATTACAATATTTATTTAAATTATCAGATATTCAAACATATAATATAGCTATAGGTAAAATACGTGAAATTGAAAGCAATTATAAAAACGGGGGAAGACTTCCATTAAGTAAAAATCTTAATATAGAATTAAGTAATTTAATTCTTGATCATAATTTTACATTAACTGATTCAGTTAAACAACGATTAATTACTATATTAACTGGTATACAAGCAAGTAACAAACAAGTTGATTATAGTAAATCACTATTTTTATTTCACGGAACTTCAAATAAATTAAATTCAAATTTATTAACTTCGTTTTTATCAACCACTTTTAATATTGATATAGCAATCCATTATAGTAATAATAATTCTAATCCACATATGTATGTTTTTAGAATTAATAGTAATAATATTAAATATATTAATTTTGCAGATGGACTACATCAAGTATTATTATTACCAGGAACAAAGATAATTGAACAATGTATATTAAAATATCATAAATATACTTTTATTATATGTGATCTTGAAATGACAAATACTACTTATATTTCAAATCTTTTAAGTAATATTCAAACATATAATAGCAAATATAGCATTAAAGAATATCGTCTTGCTGTAAAAAATTATACAGATGATTACATTAAGATTCCTGTATATAATCAAACTGATTTAGGAAACGCAAGATTTTTTAAATATAGTGATTATATTATGAAAACTGGTGATGATAAATATTTAATGTGTGATTTATTAACTGAAGCTTCTTCAGTTAATAATCTATTTTTAAATCTTAAATACACTATTCATCAATTAATTATTAATAATATATATAGTTATTTTATGGATGATAAAATTATGAATTATAGTTTATTATATTTTAATCTTGATATAACTGTTGATAATAATATCTTAACTGGTTGGCAATATGATAGTAGTTTAAAATCAACACTTACAAGCCCGAATTATAAATATGATTATGATTTCTTACTTATTGATTTACTATGTAATAACTTTGATCTAGCAAATAAATTAAGCTATTTATTAACAACTGATAATAAAGTTAAAAAAGTTTGGTTTAAAACAACTGGTATATTTAATGGTGTTGCTTGTCAAACTATCACCGAAAATGATAGTAAAGATATTTCTAAATTAAATTCTATATTTGAAAAAGATATAAATACTATTATTGATACAAATATGATTTTTAAAAATAATAAAAAAGATATTAAACCTGTTGTAGATAAATATATAGATTTAATACAAAAATTTAAAACAGACGGTATTCTTGATAAAATTATTAGTTCATATAATTTTTTTATTGAAAATGTTTTAAATATTCCACATACTAGTGAAGAATATAACCAACTTCAAATATTTATAGGCATTATTAAAAGATATTTTAATGCTAAAATAGATTATATATTATCCCTAAATAGAAATGATTTAATTACTACAATACATAGTAAAATGACATTAACAGGAGGAAAAGATAAAAAATTATCTCCAGATAGTCCTAAAATATCAAAGAAATCCAAATCATCAAGTAAAAAACTTATTATGAATACTGATCCTACTACATTTGATAAAGAAGGTTATGAAATTACACCACAATATTATTCATCAACACATACAATTAGTTCATCATCTCTTAAATCAATAAAAGCTTTTACAAAACTTAAGAATTAAATATTCATAATAACTAAATAATGTCTAAAATTACATATAAAAAATCAAGTGCATTTGCTAGTAGAGTTTCAAATACAAATAGTAATCATATATTTGATAATATTACAAAAACAGAATGTATTACTATTTATGAAAATATTAAAAATAATAAAACAATATATAATCCTAACACAAAACGCAAACTAAAATATGATAGTCCAATTACACAAAAAATTCTACAAGAATGCTATATCAAATACAAAATGAAAGAATTACCAAATGTTATTAATCCTAAAAATTTATTTGGAAATAAAACACCACCTGCTTTATCTCCTAAATCACCACCAGGTGTTATGCCTAAATCACCACCGGGTGCTATGCCTAAATCACCACCGGGTGCTAAAACAAATAAACCTAAAACACCTCCTAAACAACCTTCACCACCAGGTGCTAAAACAAATAAACCTAAAACAACAGATTCACCAAATGATTATACAAGTATTTATAATGAATTTAATGATTTAAGGACATATTATGCAGATGATAAATTAGAATATTTACTAAATAAAACAAATTTAAATATTGATATAAAATTATTTAAAGATTTTATTAAATCTTGTAAATTAATTGAAAATAAACAAACAATACCATATGAAAATATAGTAGAAAATCATTTCAATTGTATTATAAATTTATTATCTAAAATTAAATCATCAAATTATATTGTGTGTTATGATAATAAATTTGTTGAAGATCTTAAATTATTAGCAACTAAAAATATTAATTGTGTAATAGATAAAAATAAATTTACTATAGTATCAAATACTCGTTTTTTAAATATATATAATTATACAGATACATACAAATATTATGAAAATCCATATACACATCCAAAATCAATATTAATTAATTCAATATTTAGTAGAATATTACTGTTAAATTGTAATGGAACAAAATGCGCAATTTGTCCATTTAAAACTAATTTTAAGTTAGATATTAAAAAATATAATAAACGTATTCCAACTAAATTTGCACATAATTTTAAAGATAAACATACAATGAATAATAAACTTAATTATATAACAGCATTTTTAAATTGCTTTTCACAACAAATTGCTAATAATATAGTTGTAGAAGATAAAGAATCTATTGATCTGTTTGTTAAAATAGCAGGTTATCATCCAAATTTAACTGAAAGAGAATGTGAAGATCTTACAACTATTCTTTTAAATAATTCTTATTTAAATGTATATGCAAAAAATACTAGTATTTTAACAACTAATTTTGATGGTACAGTATGTCAAAGCACTTTAGATAAAATGACATATTTGTATGATGTATTAAAATATTATCAACCATACAATATACCATTGGATGTAATGTATAATATTGAAAGTAATTATAAAAACAAGGGTATTCAACCATTTAGTAGAGAATTAAATATTGAATTATCAAATTTATTTAAAGATCCAAAAACAGAACTAACACAGGTTGTTAAATCAAGATTAATAGCAATGTTTCAATTTAATAAAGATACTAATGTAGCAATTAATTATGATAAAGGGTTATTTGTATTTCACGGAACAGCTGAAAAATTAAATTCAAGTGTGATAACATCATTCCTATCAACTTCATTAAACATTAATGTAGCTATTAAATATAGTTATACTTATACTAATCCACATATTTACATTTTTAAAATTAAAAATATTGATAGCACAAATGCTAAATATATAAATTTTAATGATCAATTAAAACAAATATTATTATTACCTGGAACACAAATAATTGAACATAATTGTTTTGATTATTTTAATATTAAATTAATATTTTGTGATGTTATAATGCCTACACAAAAATTCATTAATAAATTACAACAAAATATAAAAGATAATGAATCTAAATATAAAATTAAATCATATAATTATGATCTAACCAATTATACTAGTAATAATTACATTAATATTATCACTTATAATACTTCAAGTATATTTAGAAATAATGTATATATTACAGATGATAATCAATATTTGTTTTGTAATTTATTATTTGAAATACTCAAACAACCTAATCAATTTTTAAATCTTAAATATACTATTCATCAATTGGTAATTAATAATATATATAATTATTTAGTTCCAAATAATACAATAAAATATAATTTAATTAATTTTAACAAGGGTGAAATATTAACTGGTTGGCAATATGATTCTACATTAACACCAACTAATAGAAATCCAAATTATAAATATGATTTTGAATTATTACTGCCTGATATATTTTGTAATAATACTGATTTAGCTAATAATCTATCATATTTAATAGCACAAGATAATAAACTAAAACGTGTATGGTTTAAAACAACTGGTATATTTAATGGTATTGCAGGACAAGATATTACAACAGATGATTTAGTGCCAGGAATACTAAATAAAATTTTTGAAGAAAAGAAAAATAAAATTATAAATACTATAGAAATTTATAATAATAATAAAATGAATGTTTCCGCAATAATTAAAGCTAGTTATGATAAACTTGTAGAATTTAAAACAACTAATGAATTAAAAAACATTTTAGATGAACAAATGAATTTAATTACAAATATTTTAAAAATACCATCAACGACTGAAGAATATAAAGATCTACTTGAGATGTTTGATATTATATTAAAATATATGACAGCCAAAATAGATTTTATATTAAACTTAGATATTGATGAATTAATCAAAACTGTTAATAATAAAATGAACATATCAGGTGGTAAAATTAAACAATATTCTTCAAGTTCATCTGAAAAAAATACAAAAACAAGTAAAAGTAATAATAATCAATTATATGTCAGCACTGATCCTACTACATTTGATGAATATGGTTATGAAATTACAAATGTTGATTATTCTTCAACACAAACAATTAGTTTAGCGGCATTTAAAGGAATTATGAAAAAATATTATACTTGATCACAAGATACTAGTATAATACCTAAACCAATTAAAACTATTCCTATTATTCCTATATTACTAATATGAAATTGATTTGTATATATACTATAAATTAATAAAAGCATTATTTCTAAAGCCACAAAACTTCTAAAATAAGCAGGATTTGGACATATTTTAATTATATAATATGATAACAATATAACAAAAAATACAACTATACTATATATATAATATTTTGGTTTATATAATTCATCTAAATTATTAGTATTATAATTAATAATATAATATATTAATGCTATAAAACCAATTATTATTGTTGTAATAGTTGGAAATAAAAACTTATCAGTCTTATCAGTTTTATCTAATTTTTGAAATAATATTAAACCTGAAGTCATTACACTTCTTAATATCGCTAAAGGTATCCATATCATTTTATTTTAGCTTTTAATTCTTCTCTACATTCTTTTATTTTTTCTTTTATCTGTCTCAAGATACCTTTATCTCTTAATTCAGTTTGATTTAATTTTTCCATCAGTAGATGCGCTAATTCTGTTTTAAATGCCATTTATTTTTATAATCCATAATAATTTATTCTGCTTCTAATTCTTTTAATTCTTTATCCAATTCTTGAATAGCACCAACTAGATATGCAATTATCTTTGTTTCTGCTATAGCTTTATATTCATCAATATTACTAACAATATTAGGTATTATTTGTTCAACTTCTTGTGCTATAAATCCTACATTATCTTTATTATTTTTAATCCATTTAAATCCAACAGGATTAAGATCACTGACTACATCATAGCAATTTGTTAAAGTATTTATATTTTTTTTAAGATTTATATCAGAACTATGATATGTTGCAAATGCTGTAATATCATTATAAACATTTAAATTACAATTAACTAATAAATTATAATCCATATCAAGAGTTGAATTAATATTTCTATCAACATTGAAAGCACTATCTGGTGTTGGTTGAATATGTTTTATAAAAAACTCGGGTAATACATTATTGTTGTCATTTGTATTATAATCACCATCATTAAAATAACCAACACAAGGTATTTTAAACTTAATATTTGCTGTTTTATTTATAATATATGTTGGTGGTTGATGTTGATGATTTCCAACTGTATTTACGATTTGCTCATTTAAATAGAAACCAATAAAGCGATTTAATTGATTGAAATTCGAGTTCTCAGTTAAAGGATACCCACTAAAAACAATTTTAGGTTCATTAGGATCTGTAAAATCAACTTGATATCTAATTGTAACTCTTTCTTTCGATTCTAGAATAAATCTATGTTGTTTTTTAATATGATGAGTCATATTTTTTTAATCTATTACTTATATTTTTAATACTATCAACAATATACGGTATTAATTTATCTTGTTTTATAGTTTTTATTGTTTCGCCATTTAATCTAGTATCTCTAACAAACTCAGGTAATACTTCTTCTATTTCTTGTGCTATAAAACCGATAGATTCATTATTATTCTTTTTCCAATTAAAACTTACAGGTCGTAATTTATTTATTATTTCCAATCCATTTGTTATATCTTTAACATCTTTTTTTAATCTAATATCTGATGGAATACTAAGATCAAAAGCAGTTATATTTCCTTGAACATAAACTTCTTTTTGCACCGAAAAATATTTTTCAGTATTTCCAATTATTAAACCTTTTAATCCACCATCATCATTATACCAATTATTAAAATATAAAGATTGCGAAATACTAATAGTATTTTCAGAACCAATGTTAATATCATAATAACCTATATTTGGTAAATGTGATTTTACGGTTAATTTTTTATTGTCAGTTTTAGTAATAAAATTACTAAAATCAGTACTACCAGTTAATTCTAAATAGTTTAAATTACAACCTTTTTTTATTAAAATACCATCTGTTAATTGATTACCACCTTCTTCAATATTCTTATGACCTTCTGTGTTTTTCTTATAAAATACTTTTACTTTAGGATTACTACAA
>CEVW01056957.1_pt1 | contig 11099 bp, 7 predicted proteins | sample 427061 | NCBI WGS metagenome assembly CEVW01 (sample SAMEA2623774, study PRJEB7988) | marine metagenome | biome: marine biome (ENVO:00000447); feature: surface water layer (ENVO:00002042); material: "saline water (ENVO:00002010), including plankton (ENVO:xxxxxxxx)" | depth 5 m
ACAATTGGAGCTGGCTGCACTCTTGGACCACAAGTACACATCACGGGAAATACCTTTATCGGAAATGATAATCATTTTCATGCCGGCAGTGTCATTGGCGACCTACCTCAAGATGTAAAATACCAAGGAGAGCAAACTCGACTAATTATTGGCGAACAAAATACTTTTCGTGAACATGTTACTGTTCACCGGTCCAACTGCTTGGACGAAGATACATTAATAGGTTCAGGGAATACGCTCATGGCTAACAGTCATGTTGGACATAATTCAACCATTTGCGACAGAACTATACTTGCAAATGGCGCATTAGTTGGAGGTCACGCAGTGATAGGCGACGGAGCATTTCTATCTGGTAATGCTGTGGTACATCAATTCTGCCGCATTGGCTCACTGTCAATGATGCAGGGATGCTCAGGAGTCAGCTTAGACCTGCCGCCATTTACAATCGTTCGAGGAATCAACGGCATGTGTGGGCTAAATAGTGTCGGACTTAAACGCGCTGGTTATTCAAATAATGAACGTCTTGAGTTAAAAAAAACCTACAGGACCTTATTTATGGGATCAGAATTGCTAAAAGATGCGGTTGAACAGGCTCGCAAAAAATTTAATGGACGTCTTTCGAAACTTCTAATTGATTTTGTAGCAAGCAGCGAACGTGGAACTTGCTCTCATTCCAAGCGTTAAACTCTTTGCAACACACCATGTTCTACTTTCCATCGATGTAGTTCAGCTGATAATTCGCTTGGCCAGTTTTCCTCTGTGCAAGTCATAAACACTTGTCCAAGCGCTTGACCAGTACGACTTATAAGCGGCATCAATCCAGCACGACGCCCTGCGTCCAATTCACCCATCACATCGTCAATCAATAAAATCGGAGGCACCCCATGCATACCAGCTAAATATTCCGCCTGAGCCATCTTAAGCGCGATAGAAAATGTTCTCTTCTGCCCCTCGCTTCCAAAATGAATTGCTGGCTTATCATCAAGTGTAAGCTTTAATTCGTCCCTATGAGGGCCAATTATTGTACTGCGGTAGCGCAGCTCTCTATCACGTGATCTATTTAATTCTATAACAAAATCATCTCTAACACTCGGTTTATACTCTACTTTTGCATCTTCCATTTTAGGTGCAATTTTCCTATAACCTAATCGAACTAATGGAGATATTTTTTCAACTAGTTGACGGCGAAATATCATAAGTTTTTCACCTGTTAGAATTAGCTCTTGTGTAAAACTATCAAGCAATGATGCATCAGGGGAATCTCGCTTAAGCAATGCATTCCGAGAACGAAGAGACTCTGTGTAGCGATGCAAAATTCCGAGGTAACCAGGTTGAGTTTGCGTAAGAAGTAAATCAATAAATCGACGGCGCGACTTGGCAGATCCTTTTATGAGATGCAAATCCTCCATGCAGAACACTACTGTCTGAAGCGTGCCAAGATATTCAACAAGGCGGCGAATTGGTTTTTGATTTAACTTTAACTTACGCAGGTTAGATGACCAGTAGTACTGAATATTATTCTCCGTTTGACCAAGAGCCACGCCGCCTGCAAAAAAAGCCGACTGTCCATGATGAATAATTTGAGAATTACCTACACCCCGAAATGATCTGAGTGTCGCAAGCAGATAAATCGATTCAAGGAGATTAGTTTTTCCCTGCGCATTATTTCCAAGCAAAAGATGAAACCCCGACTCAAACTCAGCTTCCAGTTTCCGATAATTACGGAAATCACGAAGTTTGAGTTTTGCCAATTGCACAACCAATCCTGCAGGGAGAAAACAAAAGGTTCGAGAGTAAATATTTAAAAACGAAACAAAGTCCCAATTTTTGTTACAACTTCGAGCTCCTTCATCACTAAACCCGTCCTTTCATCTAAATAACCTTGGTTTACAACCAAAAACATCTTTGCCCCAGGCTTGTACTCCCATTGAAACCGGCTATTAACACCAAGCGAATCACTTATATTATCATATTGCAACATGTTGGATAAAATAAGATCAGGCGTGAAATTATAATTAAATTCTAGTCTACTTATTGTTATGTCTAAGCTTTCACTGCTTTGTAATTCTATAAGATTTTTTTCAATTTTTCCGCCAAATTTTAAATTCGGCCAAGGCGAAAAATATGACTCTAAACCAAATTGATGACGCAACCCACCATAGTAACCATCTAATGAATAAGAAGGCCCAAAATAAGCTCTTCTATGCATGCCAATATAACCGCGCAAATTTAGCCCCCACCACTCATAATTACCGGCTGGAATCGTCGTCCCATCAGATATTGAAAAACTCTCTGAAGGCCTATCGGTAATATGACTAACACTTAGGCCAACTATATCCTGACTCTCAAAATAGAAAGAGGCCAAATCAAATCTCTGTTTTGTATTAATTACACTATTGCCAATGTCTGTGTACATTTCCGCATCATAACCATGACGAGTATTCCTTAACCAACTCAAGTTATCATGATAAGGAATAAAGTCTAATTCTGCCGCATAACGCCTGTTACCCCTTCGACGTACAAACCCCATTGCTGGATCAAATTCTTTACCTATCTCAGTAATACCAGCGGATAGATCAATATTTCTATCTTCTAAAGAAGAACTAACATTCCATGCTGGTTCAATATTCTCACCTTCTTCTGAATAAGAAGCTAAGGCATAGGCGTTAACACTAAAATTCCTTCCTCCAAACATATCACTACTACGGAATTGAAAATCCGTACCAGCAAGAGCATTCATTTCATCAGAATTAGGATCCCCTATCGTGGACAAAAACCCAATAGATGATTGTTCGTAGATATTTTTACTAACCCTGCCTACAAAAACATTTCTTGTTCCCTCTTTAGATTCAACAACGGCATCCAAAAAACCAATATTATAAGACTTCACTCTACCCGTAAGCTTTCCCGCAAATTGAATAGGATCAACCTCTCCATCGCTACTCAAGCCAATACGACGGCTAAAAAATGGTATAAGCAATGTGGAAGAACTATCACGAGATCGACGACTTATTGATTCAGTTCCACCAAAACCAAAAATACCAGAATCTTCTAAAAAGAATTGTCTTTTCTCAGGAAAGAATAATGGAAATCGAGTTAAATTTAATTGTCTTTCATCAACTTCAGTTTGAGCAAAATCTGTATTTATACTTGCTAATGCGGTTAAACTTGGAGTCAGCCTATATCTTACGTCAAAGCCAAAATCTCCTAATAAATCTGAATCATTCTTGTCATAATCTTTTTGATAAGCTCCGACAATATAAGGATTTATATCCAAACCAAGACCCTGTTTTAAACCAAATAAACCTAACAAATCACCACATTCTGATACGTTAAAACTTTTATTTACAGACCTAGAATTAGCCCACTGACCTCTTTCTCCATATCTACCAATATTTCTATAAACGTTGATACCCCACATCGAATTATTCTCATCAAAACTAATTGACTTGAATGGTATTTCAACTTCTGCAGCCCAGCCCCAAACGTGTTTTTTACACCTAGCAACCCAAGCGCCATCCCATTCTGAATTAACGCTAGTGTTATTACTTATACTTGAATCACCTCTCGCACCCAAAGAATTAACACTGAAGAAATAACCATTTCTTCGATCTAGAAATGTATCTAAGGTAATATTCACTATATCCTCAGATCGCATATACTCATCACGCTGCATATTTTTTACAATTATATCTGAAGGGGTATCATCAAAACACCAAACAGCTACATAAATTGCATTATCATCATATAAAACCCGAAATTCAGTTCTCTGAGAATGGGGAACATTTTGTTGAGGGCTTTTCTGCAAAAATTCACCTGCAGGTTTTGCCAACTTCCAAACTTCATCATCTAAAACCCCATTAACTTCAGGGGGCATCTCTACTCGAATCGCATTTACTGTGGGACGCCCCCGAAAGGTGCCTTTACTACCAGGAGCTATTGTGGTGTGTTCAACAGCACTTGCCACTTGAATATAAAATAAAACTACGGCTATAAGCAGACGCTTAAATAACAACCGTTTCGCTTTAGTTCTCAAAAAGTTAATAATCACCAAAAGCCTAACCTAGTTTTGGAAATGCCTCCTTTAAGTCCAAAGTATCATCATGGGCCTTTTGAAGTTTAATTAGGCGTTTATAAAGACGCTTTACTAATGCAGCTTTTGACTCATCACCAGCGAGATCATTCATCTCAAGAGGATCGCGCTTTATATTAAATAAACGTGCTTTTGATATTTTAGGATAAAGAATCAACTTCCAATTACCCACAGTAACGGAGCGCTGTACTCTTAGATACGCGCCATAAACAGCCTTAACCTGAGATTGTTTTTGTTTTCCATTTAAAATCGGCATTAGACTTTGGAATTCAACCTGTTCAGGGCGATTGGCATCTGCAATATCAAGAGAGGTGGCCATTACATCCTGTAGATAGATCGGAGTATTAATTTTACCCTCACTCTTTATTTCTGGCCCTACTGCAATGAAAGGCACTCGCGTACTATGCTCATACAAATTTTGTTTACCAAAAAGTCCATGATGACCAACAGCTAAACCATGATCAGCTGTAAAGAAAATATATGTATTATCAAACTGACCAGAACGTTCCAAGGCATCCAGTATCCGCCCTATTTGAGTGTCCATATGCTCAATGATTGCATAGTACTCTTGTCGATGCACTTTGACAGCGTGATGGGTACGAGGAAAGGGACCAAGTTTCTCATCCCTTAATTTTGCTCCCGATCCGATATCTTCCTTATAGGGATATTGGTCGAGATAATTTTCAGGCACTTTAATTCGGCTTAAAGGATATCGATCAACATATTTCTTTGGGGCCTGTCTTGGATCATGCGGAGCATTAAAGGCTATGTACATAAAGAACGGACGCTTATCTTTTTTTGCTTCATCTATGTAGTTCAAGGCGTCATCCCCAACCACCTCACTCCAGTGCTTACCTCCTTTCCAAAAACCGTCAAACTTTACATCATAAGGACTCCAAGGATCACTCTGGTCTGGTAATGGTCGATTGTAACCCTCTGGAGTTTGATTCGGCATGCCCCCTCGAATATTACGAGCAACTTCAAACGCACGATCTGCTGCAGTTGAAATATGCCATTTACCAGTAAAAAAAGTCTGATAACCAGCACGCTCCATAACTTGAGGCCATAAATTACTAAACTCTAAATCACGAGCAGCCTTTTGAGCATCAGTCATTTTTTTGCCACCGCGCAAAACTTGCTGAGCCTTTTGAGCACGCCAAATATGTCGGCCAGTGATAAGCATGTGCCTACTCGCAACACAAACAGCACCGCTCCATGACCCCATATTGTAGGCACGAGTAAACTGCGTTCCACGCTTAGCCAGCCGGTCAAGGTTAGGCGTGTCAATGTCTGTAAGACCAAGATTAGCAACAGTCTCGAAACATTGATCATCAGCAAAAATAAATAAAACATTTGGCTTTGCCTTCGCCTGAGCTTGAGAAATAGTCAGAGTAACCGGTATTATAAATAAGAGACGAACTGCATATTGAATTAGTTTTCTACTCATATCATTCTCCTTAAAAAAGTTTATCAAAATTGATTCAAACTTTTTGGGTCGGGGAATCGTAGGCAATGAACAATCGTAGTCGAGTTAATAAACCAAAATCAGAAGACCTAAGAATAAGCATCGTATTTTTTAATACTTAATGTTAGTCCTTTTCTCGAACCAACGACTTCCATAGTCATTGGCCTTCCCCAAATTATGGCTTACGGATCTTATGCAGATTTTTTGAATGCACTTGAAAATGCAGGAGAGCTAATTCGAATAAAAAGCCCAACCGCGACAGAGCTGGAAATTACAGAAATAGCAGATCGCGAGATGAAAAAACCGGATGGAGGCAAAGCGGTATACATCGAAAAACCTACTATTAATGGAAAAATTTCATCTATTCCTTTGGCAATTAACACTATGGGATCCACAAAACGAATGGCCATGGCACTCGGGGCTAATAGCGTCGATGAAGTTGCTGAAAAGCTAGGCTCACTTGTTCAAGCTAAACCGCCAACTGGACTCCGTGACGCAATGGGACTTCTAAGCCGAGCACTTGAACTAAGACACGCCAGACCAAAAAAAGTTAGAAGCGGTCCATGCAAAGATGTTATTCACCATTTTAGCTCACCCTCCCCTCAAACTGATCCGTGGCCAGAGGCCCCAAATGTCAATCAACCACAAAACATATCGAAAGATCCTCCATCACTTTTAGATTTACCTATTCTTAAATGCTGGCCGCTTGATGGCGGAAGATTTCTTACATTACCATGCGTGGTCACACGCGATCCAGATACAGGAGATCGCAATTTAGGGATGTATCGCATGCAAGTATACGATGACCAATCCACCGGCATGCATTGGCAATTACAAAAAGTTGCCGCCAGACATGGAAGAAGATACTACGAAAACGGCGAACGAATGCCAGTAGCAGTATTTCTCGGAGGAGATCCTGTATACCCTTTCTGCGCCACGGCTCCAATGCCAGATGGACTCGACGAGTTTCTATTAGCTGGATACTTAAGAGGAAAATCTGTGGAAATGATTAAATGCGAAACCTCTGACTTAGAAGTTCCAGCTAACGCTGATATTGTTATCGAAGGATATATAGATACAACTGAGCCACTAAGGGAAGAGGGGCCATTTGGAGATCATACTGGCTACTACACATTACCTGAACCTTATCCTGTTTTTCATATTACCGCTATCACACATCGAAAAAACGCAACTTATCCTGCAACTATTGTCGGGATACCTCCTATGGAGGATTTTTACATGGGTAGTGCTAGCGTAAAACTATTCCTGCCAATTTTCCAAATGAACTTTCCAGAGATTGTAGATATTGCTCTACCAGCTGAAGGAACTTTTCATAATCTTGTTTTTGTTAGCATAAAGAAAACTTACCCAATGCAAGCATTCAAAATTATGCATGGCCTTTGGGGAATGGGGCAAATGATGTTTTCAAAATTCATTGTTGTTGTGGACGATTTTGTCGATGTGCACAATACTAGTGAAGTCTTATTCCACATGTGTGCCGATACTGATCCTCAACGTGATAGTATTCTAACAAAGGGCCCTGCAGATGTACTTGATCATGCTACAAGTGAAATCGGGATTGGAAGCAAACTAGGAATTGATGCCACTCGCAAAATCTCCGGAGAAAACTTTAATCGCGACTGGCCACCTCTCATCAAGATGGATGAAAAAATCCGAGAATCAATCGATCGACGTTTGAACAATTAAGTGTTTTTTAAAATAACAAAAACTCCATTATTTTATAATTATCAAAGTCCAAATCACCAAATCTCTACTGGCCCCTTGGGAACAGGGATGTGTTTTCTTCCAGTCTCTGGCGATTCACCATCTTGCATAAAAGTAGGTACCATTGGGCTTTGGCGATAGCGCTCTATCAATTCTCCATCGCTATCAACAAACTGATCACGCCAGTCAAGATAATCAGACAATGTTAACTCAAAATCCTTTCGAGTTGAAATTTGAACCACTCGCTTATTGAACATCTTCACTGGTCCAAAGCGCTTGGCATACCACGGGGCAACTTTACGAAACATCAGACACCCTCGTTCTTCACCAAACACTTCAATCATAAGATCAAAATGTCGACGCATGACTCGCACCCGCTCTAGAAACTTTGGATCCGGCAACAGCTCACCTGTTTTTAAATAATGATCAGTATGTTTGAAAAGCCACGGATTATAAAAAGCACCACGCCCAGCACTTACTCCATGACAACCTGTAGCGTCAATCATGTGCTTCGCCGACTCAGGCGTAGTAACATCCCCATTGCCGATCACCGGAATCTCCTGAGCCGATGCAACAACTTTACGAATCCCAGCAAGATTAACTGTCCCAAGAAAGCCTTGCTCCCGCGTTCTTCCATGAATAAAAACAGCTTTTACCCCAACATCCTCGAGAACCCTTACCAAGTTTGGAGCGGTAATATTATTGTCATCCCAACCCAAACGCATCTTCGCAGTAATAGGAATATCAACGGCATTTACCATCATCTTGACTAATTTAGCCGTCTTATCCAATTCAGTCATCATAGCAGACCCTCCACCAGTCTTACATACCTTACGAACGGGACATCCCATATTAATGTCTATAGAATTAACTCCAATTGATTCGAGATATTGCGAAGCATCACGCATTTCCTCAGGCACAGCACCAAATAGTTGCACAGCAAATGGACTATCCATTTCGTTAGACTCAATAAGTTTTAACGCTCTGGGATTACGCTCAAGCAGTGATCTAGCGTTAACAAGATCAGTAGTCGTAAGACTCAACCCACCTACTTCTCGTAAAACTAACCTAAAAGGTAGATTTGTATATCCAGCCAAAGGTGACAAAAAGAGATTAGTTTCAAGTTTAAGAGAACCAAATTGCATAAACAAAACCTGCTAAAAGACTAAGCCATAATAAAAAAGTACTGCGACTAAAAAGTAGATTTACTTAATTAATCACTGAACACCAGGTTCAGCACGCAGATCATAACAAGATATATTGTCTTTCATCCTTAGATAAAGCTTACCATCTACAATTACCGGAGAAGGACACCACATAGCCTTTATCCGCGTCTTGCCTAACTGACGATAAGCTTTGATATTAGTATCAACCATAACGAGATCGCTTCCCTTTTTTTCCAATGTGATTAATTTACCATCAGCAATGACCGGTGATGTAATTGTACTTTGACGCGATTCTTTCCATCGCAGTTTACCAGTTGTTAGCTCAACACACATTTGCCAATCACCACCGGCTAAGTATACGTGACCACCGTAAATCAACGGAGAAGATTGAGCCCTCCTTTCTGCCATTGGAATATTCCATATGAGATTAGCCCCCTCTTTTGTAAGACGATATGCAGCAAGTCCTATTGATTTATCTTTACTGTAAACAACCATCCAATCACCTGAAACAGTCGGCGACGAATCACCCCCGCCAATTGTTCTCCATAATGTATCTCCAGTATCAGGGTTAACTGCAACATAAGCTTTACGCTCGCTACAAATAATCCATTTATTTTTTTGGTGCGCCCAGATTAAAGGAGATGAACTACTACTCCGAACATCATCATTAACCCAAATCTGATTACCCGTTTTAGAATCATAAGCAATTAACTTTCCCGCAATTAAAAATACTTTTTCATCGTGAAAAAGAACTGAGGAAGCTGGACCTTTACCACGTTTTGGCAAAGGTGCTGACCAGATTTGTTTCCCATTGACAGCATTCACACAATAAATATGAGTACTACCAGCTACAAACAATCGGCCACGAAAAATACAAGGAGTACTAGATGACTTTCGCCCAGTTGGCTCACCAGGAGCCTCTGTCTTCCAAAGCGTTTTACCAGTACTAGAATCAAGACATAATATTACGTCCTTTGCCACTCGCACAGTGTTCGGAATTGCTTTAATTATTTGGCGTTTTGAAAAGCTAGCGATAGGTTGAGACTCTACCCATTTTTTAAGAGCCTCATCATTTAGAAAACTCTGATTACCCTTCTGAGCAATGTAGTGCATATCATTATAAGGTATCGCCGCTCTTCCCTTTTTAAATCGACCAATAATCCAACTTCCATTTCGCTTAGATTGTTCTTGAGACAAATTATTTGAAACCCACTGCTCAGCCCAATCATTTAGCTTGTGCCCGCGAAGCCGAGGATTGATGGATTCACGCGCCTTCTCCATTTTAACAATCAACTGCTTTGAAAAAGATAGGTTACGGTAACCAATTTTACGTAAAATCAGATCGTTAATCTCACGGTTTTCTGAGGGCTTATCGTCATGCCATACAAGAGAGATATAAGCTTTTCCTCCTTCAACCAAAACACTTCCATGCCCCCCATTGTCACCACTCGGAATAGTCTCACTTCGCCAAAGTAACTTTGGGCCATCATCTTTCCAATAATTCAGGAGTGGAATACCATCTTTAACCACCCCATTACGATCATTCCCCCTCCACTGATTCCAATCAACAGCAACAACTGTTGAAGTAATTGCAGCTAGTAGAATAGAAATAAAAACACGATTCATTAATAGGGAAAAGATGCCGTCACGAAAACCTACACGCAAGACTAAGGGCATCAGTTGAAACTATAAATTACAATAATAAACACATCTTGTGTTATGTAATATCCTCCATTAATTTCCGTTAAATGGAACTTGAGGATCATGTTGGCGATATTATTGCCAAAGCTAGAAAAGGACTTGGCATTAACACCAATCAAGCAGCAAATGCTGCCGAACTAAATCTCACAAATTATTCTCGGCTTGAAGAAGATGGGGATCTCGAGCCAGAAACTAATTTATCAAATCTAGGCAAACTGCTTGGATTAAAATCTAACAAGCTTTCTTTGATAGCCAGCGGCTGGAGGCCAGACGTAGATCTTTTGATAAATGAAAACATCCAGCAAATTAGTACCAACGAAGGCATGGAAGTTCATTGCTATCTTGTATGGGATGAAGAAAGCCTAGATGCTGCATTATTTGACACAGGATGGCGCCCTGAACCAATATTAGAGATAGTTACAAAATACAATCTACACCTAAAACACCTTTTTATTACTCATACTCATCACGATCACATAGCAGCACTAACACCAATCAGAAAAAAATTTCCCAATATAGAATTACACTCCAGTTCTCCAAACGCACCCGAACGACAACGAAACAGCGCCCAAAAAATCATCAAAGTTGGTAACCTTAATATCTCATCTCGCGAAACGCCAGGCCATGCAGATGACGGAGCAACATACATAATTGATAATCTTAAATGTCCTACCCCCCAAATGGCTATTGTTGGAGATGCCATCTTTGCAGGATCCATGGGGGGAGCTCACAATCATTACGAGCTCGCAAGAGAGAAAGTGCAGTCTGAAATCCTTAGTCTACCAAAAGAAACTATCCTTTGCCCCGGCCATGGGCCTATCACCACAGTTGGCGAACAACAACTTGTGAACCCATTTTTTTAGTCCTGAATCATTAACCTAACGAAAAATGAATTTTTATAAGTGAAAATGTAATAATTTAAAGAATCATCACTATGCGTTGAAAAAAA
>CEVW01015701.1_pt1 | contig 11029 bp, 12 predicted proteins | sample 427061 | NCBI WGS metagenome assembly CEVW01 (sample SAMEA2623774, study PRJEB7988) | marine metagenome | biome: marine biome (ENVO:00000447); feature: surface water layer (ENVO:00002042); material: "saline water (ENVO:00002010), including plankton (ENVO:xxxxxxxx)" | depth 5 m
TTCTTGCTTTTTACGTCCCTTAAATCGTACACTTACCGTCGAGAACTAACATTTAGTATAAAATAACCTACTAAAGGAGGTCATAATTATGGCTGAAGTTGTAAAATCAACCGGAGTTTCAAAAGAATCTGGTTACCTATATTACCTTGGAAAAGATGGTAATGTATGGCGTTCAAAAATGGCCCGCGCTGGAAAAGGTGGCGGTAATGCAGAAAAAGTAGCTGATGCAGGTGTTCAACGTGAATCAGGTTACTTGTATTTCATTGATAAAGGTGGAAATGTTGCTCGTGCACCAATGGCTAGAGGTCGAAAATAATCTTTCAAATCCTCGACAAAAAAGCCTCCGCTCGCGGGGGCTTTTTTGTTTCAGTAACAATTTGATTCAATTATATAACTTTACCATCTATTCATATTAAATTTCAAATCCATCCAACTTCAATTTTGAATGGAGAAGCATCTATTATTTTTTAAGGAAATAGTTAATGAAGAAAAATGTATTTACAATTGGATTTATTTTTACATTTTTAGTTGGACAGCAGTCAGAGCTAAAAAATGTTACAGTATTGCCATATACTAAAAAACGTGATCTTGTAAAATACATGAAATCTGTCATAGTACCTGAGTTAGGTGTCAAATGTAGTTTTTGTCATAACTTGTCTGATTATTCAAGTGATGAAAAAGCACATAAAAAAGTGGCGCGTGAAATGATTACCATGACGATGAATGCTAATAAGACTATGAAAGATTTAAATTTTCATGAAGTCTCTTGTTGGGTTTGTCATAGAGGTAATAGTCATCCTGAACATCCACCAAAGAAAAAATAATTACTATGAAATTTTTTAGACATACGTTGATATTTTCATTTACCTTTATAATCTCTAGTTGTATTTGGCTTAGCCCTCCAGAACCAACTTTATTACTAAGTAATGAGGAATCTGAAGAAGAGCTAGAATCAAAAGATGGGTTTGTTCATGATGTAATTGAATCAAAATCATTGAAACCGATTTTTCAAGTAGAATCTTTGCCTGAAGGGTGGACAGTTGATCGTCATCCAGTGGCTAAATGGGGTATGAGTTTACCAACTGTAATGTCCAATGTTTTAGATTCTGCACAGTCAGTTGAGTATTGGGAAGAAGTCTTAGATCTTCCCACGCAATACAAACTACCTTTAAAACGGTCAAAAGTTTTATTCCAAGTAATTACTCGTTTAACTATAGAAACTGTTGAATTACATTTTATAAATATTGACCATATCTATAGTTCAACTAATCATGAACCCTCTCATTATATTATGAATGGTGTTGTTAGGACTGTTGAACTAAAACCAACAGACTTTCCTCAACTCATGGCTGAAGATGTAATTAAATATAAATTTTTAATGGAATACGGTACGCCAAATGAATTTAGAGATGGCTTTCATAAGTACCAGAATGAAGTAACAACTTTAAAAGTTAAAGAGATCGATAAAAGCCATGTTCAAATTCAAATGAATAGTGTAGATGTGGATAACAAACTTCGTCAAGCTATTGAAGATATGTATTCTGAAGAGGGGATTGAATATCAGAAAAAGCTCCTCCTAAGAGCGATTGATTTTTAATTTTTTATTTATAAAATGAAGCTTAAATATTTCTTTTTATTTTTACCAATTTTTGGTGCTTCCCAGAATCTCATTGTTTCTGAAATCATTCATAAAGGTAATACAATCACTAAAGATTATATTATTAAAAGAGAGATACAACATCAAATCCAAATGCCATTAGATAGTACTATTGCGGTTGAAGATAAAAATCGTTTAATAAACCTTGGGATTTTTGCTGATGTTGAATGGCGTGCAATTCCTCTTGAAAATATGACTATTCGTTTAGAGTATCAAATTATAGAAAATAATAAATTTTTAGGTGGCAGATTTATTGGCGGCCCAGCACCAGCATATGATGAAGAGACAGGTTGGTCATTTGGAGGCGGTGGAGTATTAAAGAACTTTAGAGGAAGGAATGAAACAATTGGAGGTGGCCTTGTAATTGGCGGTAGAAACACCTTTGGATTTGCATATCAAAATCCATGGATAGCTGGTGATCATATTTCACTTGATGGAGATCTAGCTAAGTCAGATTTTAATCATCCATATTTACCTTATCGATTAAAAATCAATACAATTGAAGTGAATGTTGGTAGATATTTTGGTTATTCCCGTAAAACATCTATAGGGTTTGAATTGGAAGACTTAAACTTTATTTCAGATTCAGTTAAGATAAATTATAAGTATTTTGCCCCACAAGGTTTTTTTATATATGATACAAGAGATATTTACGCAAACCCAACAAAAGGAATATTAATTAAGCAGGCATTCTCAAGTCGCATTGATATTTCAGGAAAAGCTCAAAATAATTTTACTTGGTTTCAATCTTTTAGTATTTACAAGCGCTTAAGTAGTTTAGATAATCAAAAACCTTGGATCTTGGCTTTTGGAGCTAAATCTCAAATGAATTTTGGTGTTAAAGATCAACAGTTTCTTGCTGCAATGGGAGAGTCAGGCTCTGTTAGGGGTTGGCATTATCCTAATGCTTTGAATTATAATGATTCAAAGCAAATATATCGATTTGGCTTTCATAATTTAAAATCATCAATAGAAATAAGGAAAGTACTCGTACCAAGATTTCCTATGATGAACCTGTATGAATTTGGAGTAACCAGTGCTTTCTTTATAGATTGGGGTGTAACAACGCAAAATGACTTTAGTGATCTATTCAATATAATTCCTATCTTGGGAACAGGTCTAAGTTTGCAATTCGAGCTTCCTTTTGTTCCTGTTTTAAGACTTGATTACGGATATGGATTTTATAAAGGTAAAAAAATTGATTCTGCTTTTCATCTAGCTGCAGTTCACCAGATATAAGTTATTTTTTTCTAAAAATCATCGCTTTTTCAAAGCGATTTTCTTCACCACTCCTTAGTCTTTGGATATTACTTCTATGAGTAAAAGTAATAAACCATGGTATCAATAAGCTAAAGACCATAAGTGAAAGTGGCGCTGGATTTGTACCAAAGAATGGGGGCAATAAAAAAAGAAAAATAGGTAAAGATACAGATGCTAAAATAGAAGCTAATGAAACATACCCAGTTAACATAATAGTTATTATAGCAACGGCTAAGCAAAATGGAAAAGCCGTTGGAAATAGAGCAATGAGCATACCTCCTAAAGTGCCAACTCCTTTACCACCTTTAAATCCTGCAAAAATAGTATAAGTATGTCCAAGTACAGCAGAAAATCCGCATAGTATTTGAACAACACCTAAATCTGGAATGATTTGTGCGTAGTAAAAAGCAGGTGCAAAAATGGCAGCTGGAAGCCATCCTTTAAATACGTCAACAATAACAACAATTAATGCAGGTTTCCATCCTAGAACTCTAAAAACATTAGTTCCACCAGCATTACCACTTCCATGTTCCCTAATATCAATATTTTTAGCTATACGACCAACAATAATACTAGTTGGAGTAGAACCGGTTAGGTAGCTAATTATTATTAAAAGAATTAAGAAAAGTAATTCATTCATTATTTAAATTATCGCTTAAGGTTTGTATTGCGAAACACATGACTTTAGGACCAGCATGGACTCCTAATGCAGGTCCAACATCAGTAACAATTACATTATTCTCACCAAATTTATCAACTAAATCTTTTTTCCAATTTTCAACAAATAATTCCATTTGAGCATGAGAAATTCCAATTCTAACATTTTTATTTTTTGGAATTTTATTTTCAACAAATTTTCGAAATTTATTTGCTTTGTCATTATTGCCAAATGAAAGACCAACTGGTTTTAGCCCCTCTTTTTTAAAAGCTAAATAAGGGTTTATTTTAAAAAAGTTAGCAATTTTTTTAACAGTAGGTGATATTCTTCCACCTTTTACAATATTATCTAAAGTATCTAATCCAACATAAAGTTGGGTATTCTCAATTGCTTGTTTTGAAATTACCTTAACTTCATCAAGACTTTTACCTTCATTTATAGCTTCTGCAGTTCTCATTGCAATTAACCCAGTTCCAATAGTACCACTATAAGAGTCTAAAATATTAATTGGAAAAGTCGATAAAGATTTTGCAGCGGTTATAGCAGATTGATATGTTCCACTTAATGCTTCAGGTAGATGGATTGATATTGCAGACTCATAATGACTAGATAGAAACTGATATTGTCTTCTAAAATCACCTGGTGAGGGTTGAGACGTTTGTGGATGATTTGGATTTATTTTTAGCTCACTCCAGAATTCATCAGAGGTTAATGAAACTTTATCAACATAGTGCGTGTTGCCAAAATTTAGTCTTACAGGAATAACATGAATATTCATGTTATCTATTACTTCTTCTGGTAGATCACAGCCTGAATCAACAATTATTGCTGTGGAGGAATGAGCTGAATGAGCATCTGATTGTTGCTTAATCATATCATCAGTCTTTTCACCATGAATTGAACCATATTCTTTACATAGGGTGAAAACTTTGTGAGGGTCATCTGAATGAATATGTACTTTTGCTTTAACTTTGGTTCCTGCCAAGACGATGCTATCACCAAGGTCCATAAGACGTTCTTGAAGTAGACGTCTAGGAATATCTTCCCCTAAAATAATACATTCAGTACAGTATTGATATTTCTCATTAGTGCCTGTTGTCACTTCTTCCATAGCTTCAATAACAGTTAGCTCAGTTTCAGTTATTGATCCAGATTCAATAAATTCCTGAATTCCAGAAAGCATATCAACAAATCCTTGCGCACCAGCATCTAAAACACCAGCCTTTGCTAAAACTTCTAATTGTTTAGGTGTGTCTTCTAGAGCTTTTTGTGCATCAATCAACCCGCTTGATAGAATTTTTAAAAAATCATTAGAATTTTTACTCGAACTTTCTAAAGAATCACTCCAAACTCTAATTACGGATAATATTGTACCTTCTCGTGGTTTTGTAAGTGCATCATATGAATAATCTTTTGCATGAGATATCGCTTTAGAAAATTCAATAGCATTAAGTTTTTCAATATCTTTGATGCCATCTGCAAAACCTACAAAAAACTGTGCAAGAATTGCACCAGAATTTCCTCTTGCCCCATCAAGGGCACTATCAGCAATTGCCATACTCATTTTTTTTATATCTGAATAAGCATTATTTTGAATACCCTCTTCAATTGAAGTAAGAGTATAAGCCATATTGGTTCCAGTATCCCCATCAGGAACAGGAAAAACATTAATTTTATTTAGATATTCTTGCCTCGATACTACCCGACGTAGTCCAGCTGTAATAGACCTATAAAGTCTAATTCCATCAATATATTCAATTGCCATTTACTCAGAGCCTTTACTAGGCAAATTTTTGCTTAACGATATGCCAGGGTCTAAAATCCCTCCAGAAATAATTGATTTTAAGCCATCTTCAACGGAAATATCTGGATGAATGGCATCTTTTGTTGGGATGATAACAAATACACCAGAAGTTGGATTGGGAGTCGTGGGAACAAATACATGATAGAATGATTCCCCATTATCATTCTTTGATTTATTTGTAACAAAACACATTGTCCACAATCCTTGTCTAGGATATTGAATAAAAATAACTTTTTCAAAAGATTTAACTGTGGAACCAGAGAAAGCACTAGTTATCTGTTTAATTGTATTATAAATAGTATTTACAATAGGAAGTTTATCTAATATTAGCTCTCCCCAATTAAACAATGTTTTACCAAGAACATTTGTAACAAGAAGACCAAGTAAGAAAATAAAAACTAATGTTAGTATAATTCCTAATCCAGGGATTTCTATATCTGCTTGTTTAAGGAATGGTGCTGCTAAACCATCGAGGAATGTAAATAAAAATTTTAAAATCCAAAATGTGACAGCTATGGGTACAATTGCAATTAAACCTGCAAAAATACGTCTTTTAATTGATTGCCACATTTTTTTCACCTTTAATTTTCATATTCATTCTCATTAATTAATAAATAACACCTTCAAGCTTTAGAAGGAAGTTCTTTCTATTTAATCCACCTCCATAGCCACCTAATCGTCCCCCGCTACCTAATACTCTATGACAGGGAATTACGATTGGAATAGGATTTTTAGCATTGGCCGAACCTGCAGCTCTAATAGCTTTGGGGCTTCCAGCAATCATTGCAATTTCTTTGTATGTTCGATATTCACCATAAGGTATTGATTTTACAGCCATTAATGCTTTATAATAAAACGGTGGCAAATTTAAATCAAGTTTAAGCTCAAAGAATTTACGATATCCCGCAAAATATTCATTCAATTGATGAGTAACATTCGATAATGATTGATCATCTCGAATTAATCGCTGTCTTTTTTTATATTTTTTAAGAATAATTGATTCAAATTGATTTATTTGATATTCAAAAATAATATTATTCAATCCTTTACTAGATTGGGACAATAATAATTTTCCAACAGGAGAATCAATAATTGTATATTCAATCATAAAAGAATTTACAATTAAAAAAATAAATCAGTATTTCATCTAAGTATTTTTTAGATCATAGTTTATTAAAAAACCACCAAGAATAATTAAAGCTGCTCCAAATATTGAAATTAATGATAAAGTTTCATCTAGAATGATCCACCCTGAAATAATTGCAATAATTGGTGGGAAAAAAGCTACATAGCTTAATTGACTAGCAGGTAAGTGATTTAAAAGCCAAATATATATTCCCCATGTTACTACTGTTCCTGGAATTGCTAAAAATAATAAAGATGGAATGTGACTTGAATTAATTTGGTAAAAACTACTTTTATCAAATATAATAGCCATTAATAAAATAATTAGACCTGCTATACTCAATCCAACAGCATTTAAATGAACAGTGTCAACTTTAATACCTTGTTTTTTTATATATATTGTTGGCCAAGAGCCAATAACTATTGCGAGTAATATAGAAAATATTCCCAAAAATACTTTTTCTCCTCCAAACGAATTACCATTGTATAATAGCAGAATCGTTCCAATAAAACCAATAATCATACTTATTATTTTTTTTTGATTAAGTTTATCATTTGGTACAAAGAAATGTGCCATTATGGCTATAGTAATAGGAGATAAACTGTATAAAATTGAACCTAGGTTTGAGTATATATACTGAGCACCCCAGTATGTTAAATAATAACAAAGGGTATAATTAAATAAAGCATAAACTATATATATTGATTGAATTTGAGGAATGAATTTTACTCTATCATTTTTTAAAAAATAAATAAACCAAAAAACGATACCCGCAATAATAAAACGTAAAGATAATCCCCAAAGAATAGGCATCTGGGTCACATTTATTTTTAGAAAGAGCCATGTGATTCCCCAAAAAAAACTAATTATGGCGTATAAAGTTATAATTTTTAAAGTCATAAAAAATTCTCTGAATATTTCTTAGTAAGTTTATCTTTACTTGTAGACAATAATTTAATCGTATAAGTTCGCGCTCAATTTAACTGAAAGAAATAATGATTGAAGTAAAGAATTTAATTAAAGACTTCACCCTTAATAAAAAGCAACGAAAAGAAATGGGTGATAAATATAAAAACACTAAGATTTTACGTGCGGTTGATGATGTGAGCTTTAAATGTCAACCGGGACGAATTTATGGTCTACTTGGCCCAAATGGAGCTGGAAAAACAACAACTCTTAGAATGATAGCAACTATGCTTAAACCTACATCTGGTTCTATTACAGTTGCTGGTTATGATTCTGTAAGCAAAGGCCAAAAAGTTAGAAGTCAAATAGGTTTTATGACTGGACAGACAGCCCTTTACGATCGTTTAACTCCTACGGAAATGGCCAAATATATTGCAGATCTTCATGGAATGGATAATAAAAAATTCAATGAACGCAAAGAGCATCTATTTAATATTTTAGATATGAATAGTTTTGCTGATAGAAGAATTGGAAGACTAAGTACAGGTATGAAACAAAAAACATCTATTGCGAGAACTATTATTCATGATCCGCAAGTAATGGTATTTGATGAACCAACTTCTGGCTTGGATGTAATGACTTCTAGAGCAATTGTAGATCTTATTCGATCTTGTAAGGAAGAAGGGAAAACTGTTATTTTTTCAACTCATCGAATGGGTGAGGTTAATCAACTATGTGATGATATAGCGATTATATATAAAGGTAAATTGTTTTATAATAGTTCTCTTGATCAATTTAAATCAGAAATGACGAAATCAACTTTTGAAGAAGAGTTTATTTATAGAGTGGGAGAGGAATAATATGAAATTTTTAATTATTGCTAAGAAAGAGATCCTTGATATAACTCGTGATAAGCGGACATTGTTAATGATGATCGCGTTCCCTCTTCTTTTGATGCCTGTCTTAATTGGAACAATGATGAAAATCACAACGTCACAGGCTGAAAAGGCATCAGAGAAAGAAATAAAAATAGCCTTTATTGGACAGCAGTATGCACCAAATCTTTTCAATGCTTTTTCTAATTTAGATAAGCTGATTGTTTTAGATCAAACTTCAATGGATAGCGTAGAGTCATATATTCAATCTGAATATATAGATGCAGCCATAAATATTGATTCTAGCTATCAATTAAATATAAATAATAATTCTCAGGCCAATATTGATATTTTTTATAAAGGTACAGACTCTTTTGGTACTGCCAAAGAACGAATAGAAATGGTTCTTGATCAATTTGAAAGAAATATCATTGAAATTAGAATGAATAAATTAAGCTTAAAACCCAACATCGTTAAGGCATATAATATTGAATTTAATGATGTTGCGTCCAATCAAGAGAAATTTGGAAAATTAGCAGGCGGTTGGTTGCCTTATGTGTTTATTTTATTTGGATTTATGGGTGCTATGTACCCTGCCTTAGATCTTGGTTCTGGTGAAAAAGAAAGAGGTACGCTTGAGACAATTCTTTCATCACCAGCAAGTAGGCTTGACATAGTTCTAGGAAAGTTCGTTGTAATTATGTCCGCAGCTTTTTTAACGGCTTTTTTAGCATTAGCTGGTATTTTAATTGGAATACAGCAAATATCAGTAATTCCTCCAGCTTTTTTAACTTTAGTAAATGAGATTTTTACGGTTAAAACAATTGCGTTAATAATGACATTGGTATTGCCCGTATCAGCTTTCTTTAGTGCAGCACTTCTTGGACTATCTATCTATGCAAAATCATTTAAAGAAGCTCAAAGCATTGTTGCCCCATTAAATATTGTAATAATTTTTCCAGCTGTAATAGGAACATTACCAGGTATAGAATTAAATATGATTACATCATTAATACCCATATTAAACGTTTCTCTTGCATCAAAGGATATTATTGCTGGTATAATGAATCCTATATATATGACAGAAGTATATCTTTCGCTCTTTGGATTTGCTGCATTGTCGTTATACTGGTGTGTAAGATCTTTTAATAAAGAAAGCACAATATTTAGGAACTGACTTACCTCAAATAAAAAAGGCCTTGAAAATTTTCAAGGCCTTTTTTATTCAATTATATATATAAATATTATTTAATAGAATTCTCATGTAATTGAATTACAATTGGGCTTGCAATATAAATTGATGAGTATGTTCCTACAATAACACCAATTATCATAGCTAAAGCAAAATTATGAATTACTTCTCCTCCAAAGTACCATAAAATAAAAACAACTAAAAAAGTTGTGAGTGAAGTAACAATTGTTCTTGAAAGTGACTCGTTGACACTGCGATTTACAATCGTAACATAAGCATCTTTTTTGGATGCTTTTATATTTTCTCGAATTCGATCAAATATAACAATAGTATCGTTCAATGAATAACCAACTATTGTTAGGAATGCTGCAACAATTGGAAGACTAATTTCATATCCTAATAGTGAGAATAAACCTAAGGTAACAAATACATCATGAGTTAAAGCAGCAATTGCTCCTAAGGCAAATCTAAATTCGAAACGAATTGAAATATATAAAAGAATTAATCCCAAAGAAGAAATAATTGCCATAATAGCTTTGCCACTTAACTCTGAACCTATTTTAGGGCTGACTGTTCCCTTACCAAGAATAAAGTCTGATTTATTTTCAGGAACCATTTCAGGGAATGAGTTATAAAGATGATCAACTATTTTTTGGGCAAAATTTTGAGGTGCACCATCGATATGAGGAACACGTATCAACACGGCCCCAGGGTCTCCAAAGTGCTTTATTTCTTCTCTGCTAAAATCAAAATCTTGACCATCGACATTTAATTTACCCATTGCAGATCGTACAGCTAAAATATCAATATCTTTTGTATACTGGACAGAAACTAAAGTACCACCCTTAAAGTCAATACTAAGTTTTGGTCCACCATTCACTAATAATGATATTAAACCAGAAAGTATTACTACTGTTGATATTATAAATGCAAGCTTTCGCTGGCTCATAAAATCTATATGTGTATCTTTAATAATTCTCATATGCTCAACTTATTTAAGTTTTTACGACCTGTAAAAGAGTTAAAAATTGTTCGTGTCACAAATATAGCAGTAAACATCGATATTAAAATTCCCCAGAATAATACTGTTGCAAAACCCTTTATTGGCCCAGTTCCAAATTGCCAAAGAACTAAGGCTGCTATTAAAGTAGTAACATTGGCATCAATAATAGTTGTCAATGCACGATCATATCCACCATCAATTGCTGCTTTTGGTGTTTTCCCTTTTCTTAGCTCTTCTCTAATCCTCTCAAAAATAATTACATTCGCATCAATTGACATTCCTACTGTTAATATTAAGCCAGCAATCCCAGGCAGTGTAAGCGTTGCTTGAAGCGAGGCTAAAACAGCCAGCACTAATACAATATTCCAAATCAATGCAAAGTCAGCTATAGTTCCTGCCGCTCTATAGTATATAAGCATAAATATTAATACAATTATGAGTCCAATAATTACTGATTGAGTTCCACTTCTTACAGAATCTGCACCAAGTGAAGGACCCACTACACGTTCTTCAATAATATCTACTGGAGCTGGTAATGCACCAGCGCG
>CEVW01004266.1_pt1 | contig 11028 bp, 9 predicted proteins | sample 427061 | NCBI WGS metagenome assembly CEVW01 (sample SAMEA2623774, study PRJEB7988) | marine metagenome | biome: marine biome (ENVO:00000447); feature: surface water layer (ENVO:00002042); material: "saline water (ENVO:00002010), including plankton (ENVO:xxxxxxxx)" | depth 5 m
TCTAGCATAGTTTTCCATCTATTTTCCATTTGCCAACTCTGTGCAGCTCCTTTAGATATAACTTCAACAACTTCTTTTGTATTTAAACCTACTTTCTCTGAAAAATTTAATCCTTCTGAAAGAGACTGAATCAACCCCGCAATACAAATCTGATTAACCATTTTCGTTAGCTGTCCCGATCCACTTGGACCCATCAGCTTTATAAATTTTGAATAACATTCTAAGGTGCCTTTCACAGCATCAAAATACTCTTTCTCACCTCCAGCCATAATGGTAAGCATTCCAGATTCAGCGCCTGCTTGCCCTCCAGAAACTGGTGCATCTATAAAACCAATCTCTTGCTTTGAACAAAGTTTGCTTAATTCGATAGAGACATCAGCAGATATAGTTGTGTGATCAACAATGACACCGCCTCTCTTCATGGTTTTCAGGATACCCTCTTCACCTGATACCAACTTCTTTACGTCTTCATCATTACCAACGCATAAAAAAACTTGTTCGCATAACTCTCCAACTTGAGCAGCATTACTAACAACCTCTCCACCATTCTCTTTTACCCAAGAATTAGCTTTGTCCGAAGTTCTATTATAAACAACCACATTAGAAAACTTGTTAGCTATATGACCAGCCATTGCCGAGCCCATAACACCCAAACCTATAAAACCTTTTCTAGACATTTTTCCTCCATAGAAGCGTTAAGACTCTTCTTTCTGTTTTGTTTCTTCTGTAAGAATAAAATAGGTCTTCATCTTTGTATGTGCAGTATTTGCTTTGAGATACTGAGACACCAGATTTCCTTAAAATCCTTGATGCTTCTGCTTTGATATCAAATTTCCATTTTTTAGCACCAAATTGTTGAAAGTTCTTTGCTGATTTAGGATCAGTACCTACAAAAGCTTTAAAAACATCACTTCCAACTTCATAATAATTTTGAGATATACAGGGTGCAAGCCAAGCTCTCAACCTGTCGGTATTTAAATCAAACATTTCTAAAGATTTGTTAATGATTCCATTAGATAAGCCTCTCCATCCTGCGTGCAGTAGGGCAATCTTAGTTCCCTTAGAATTAGCCAATGCTATTGGCAGACAATCGGCAGACATAATAGCTAATGAGAATTGACTTGATCTAGAGAAAAGTGCATCTGTCTTAGGAATTGGCTCTTCACAATGTTGTCTTACTGTCTCTACTGAAACTCCGTGTATCTGATCCATGTATTGAACGGGTAAATTATTGAAAGTGGAAAAAGATAAAGGCAATAATTTTCTACTGTTATCGACCATCCTATTGCTCTCAAAAAATTGTTTAGTCAATGTAACGCAACCTATATTTGAACCCAAGGAGTCTTTAGAAGAAATCTTTTTGATACTGCTCATCAAGATTTATGGAATAGCATTATGAGCTGTTCAAGATCATCAGGAATTTTAGCCCTATAACTAACCTTCTTTGCGGAAGTAGGATGGACAAGCTTTAATTGCTCAGCATGTAAGGCTTGTCTTGAAAATGTAGATATATTTTTTTTAAGGTCTTCACTTGTTCCAGGCGCAAACTGCTTTCCTCTTCCGTAAACAGAATCTCCCACTATGGGAAAACCTATAAATGCTAGATGGACTCTTATTTGATGTGTTCTGCCTGTTTCTAAAGAGACGTTTAACAAACTGTAACCATCCATCTTCTCCTTAACTTTAAAGCTAGTAATAGCTTCTTTTCCCTTATCTGTTACTGCCTGCTTTGTTCTGTGTTTAGGATGTCTACCTATAGGTTCATTAATAGTAGATCCTGACAAAGGTTCTCCCACAACCAATGCCAAATACTGTCTATTAACTTTTCTTTCTTTTAATTGGGATATGATATTCAAGTAAGAATATTCGTTCTTTGCAACGACCATTACACCTGAAGTGTCCTTATCCAAACGATGTACAATTCCTGCTCTTGGTAAAAAAGCTAATTCTTTATCATGATGCAAAAGAGCATTAACTAATGTGCCACTTTGGTTCCCTGCTCCTGGATGCACAACAAGATTTGGTTGTTTATTCAATACAAGAATATCTTCATCTTCATAAAGAATTTCTATAGGTATATCTTCTGGTTCATCCTCTAAAACTGGATCTTCTAAAATTTCAAGAGAGATCAGTTGATCGGTTTTAACGATTTGCTTAGGTTTAACAATCTTTCCATCCAATAACAAGCTACCATCCTTTATCCATTTTTGAATATGTACTCTAGAAAACTCAGTAAACTCTCTTGCGGTTACAAAATCCAAACGCTCGCCTTCATCTTCTGAGCGTATTTGGTAAGTAAGACTAATATTTTTCTTCATTTCAAATGACTGATTTTTTTGAAACTTATAAACCTTTTTCTGTCCAAGAACTATCCATATATGTAGAATCTGATATTCAAATGTCAATCGTTCACAATTTTTTTAATTCAAGCAAGGAAAATCTCATCTTTTTGAGTAGCTTTTTATTAATTTTTTTAATAGTTTCTTGTTCTTCCAGTGATGAACTCCCTGATGAAAGACTGGTTGAGAAAGAGCTTTATGACCAAGCCCAATCAAGACTGAAAAGTGCAAGTTACTCGACAGCGATCATTAGTTTAGAATCTCTTGAATCAAGATTTCCATTTGGAAGGTATGCAGAGCAAGCTCAAGCTGAGCTGATATATGCTTATTATATGAATTCACAATTTGAAGCTAGCGAATCAGCTGCTCAAAGATTTATAAACTTACATCCTAGGCATTCCCACACTGGTTATGCTTATTACATGAAAGGTTTAGCGGCATTTACAGACGATGCAGGTTTGTTCACAAGATATTTTCAATCCGACTTAGCAAAAAGAGAAGTGATAATGGCACAAAAATCTTTTGATGAATTATCAGATTTCATTTCTAGATACCCTAATAGTAAATATGTGCCTCATGCTAAACAAAGGATGATTTATCTAAGGAATTTACTTGCTGAACATGAAATCTATGTTGCTGATTTCTATATGAAAAGAGGAGCTTACCTTGCAGCTGTGGGAAGGGCTAAATACGTGCTTGAACACTTGCCAAACACCCCTCAAACTCCGTTTGCACTTTCTATTTTAGTAGAGGCTTATGACATTTTAGAATACCCAGAATTAAGAGATGTAAATTTGAAAGTTCTTAGCTCTAATTTTCCTGATTTTGATATCAACCAAAATCTATCTGTGAAAAAGAGATCATGGAAAAGAATTTTGAGTTTTGGGCTTCTTGGAAATGAAAAAATAGAAAAACCCTCCCCTCTTAGCCCCTAAAAATGTATCAAATACTTATTCTTATTGCTGTTGTAACTCTTGTTTATCTAATCGCTAGATCAGCCAGAGGCCCTTAGCAAATATTTCTAATAAAATACTGAGATGGTTAAATGCCAACAGTGTCATCTTAACCTACCTGAATCTGAAGCCCTGTAATTTGGAGATAAGTGGTTTTGTTCTGCTGAGAGTAAAACTTAAAACCTGTATCTAACTTTAACTGTAAAAGTATCAGCTTGGGGATCGTTCCAAGGTCGTTTATATAATTCCCCTAAACTATCTTCGTCATCGTATTCAACTATTCTGCCGCCTTTCGAATAAACAACATAAAGATAGGCCAAGGGTAATATCTCATAACGATATCTGATTTGAAAAGCCAAGTCGCTTAAAGTAAAAGGCGGTAGAGTCATTTCGACAGGATTTAAAGCTCCAATCTTATCACCTAAATAAGCTGCAGGGTTTCTGGCAGTAAATGCAACCATTTGGGCTTTCATTCTCAGTTCATGTTTATCCCCACCGAACCAATTCAAGGAAGCTATGGTTGTTCGCTGCTTTTTTTCCTTATAAATAGACAATAGATCGTCTTGAACCCAATTTAACCAAGTATCTTCTACTGAGTGTTGATGCATTAGAGAAAATTTAAGATTATCTTTAGGGGATAAATCTATTTGAGCTGTGTAGGCCGTATTAAAACCCAAAGCAGAAAATCCCCACTTTGTTCCCTTTTCTCTTTTAACCTCTATGAAATAATTAAAAAAGTCTTTTGAGGGGCCTTTGTATTGCAATAAAGTTCCGTAATTTTCAGGCTTCTTAACATAAGGAGCATTAGCATTTCCCCTAGTAATCCAATAATCTTTACTAGCAGATCTATGAAAATTATCTAATTCCAAATAAGAGGTATTTTTAAATGTACTTTTATAAGTAAGAGATGCAAAGATAGCAGATTTTTCTAAATCTGCATTTGCTTCATAACCAAGACCATACTCATACTCAGTGGAAAGCAATACTGAAGACTCATCAAATTCACTGAACTTCAAGCCATTTTGACTACCGGCCCAAACCATATTGTTGTTCATTTGATAGCCCATATCGCTAATATCTGTCTCTTCGTCAAAGAAGAAAATACCAAAATCATGCCACCTTCCTTTTCTTGGAGAAGCAGTAAGTCTAAATCTAAAAATTTCACCAGAAGCTTCTGTATTGTCTATTCCCTGATCAACACTTGAAGTAAGAAAAATGGTTTCTAATCTGAGCTTATCATTTGGTCGATAAATTGCATCTATAGAGTGAACATCCGCAATTCTATCTAATACCGGTCTATCGGTATAAGTTCCCAAATAACCTATTGAAAAGTTTTCTCCATTTTTTACTGTTCTAACAGAATAAAAATCCCTACCCTGAGAAAAGGTTTCATCTGCTTCAGAAGCACCCAAGAACCCAAAGTCAACTGACTCACCTTGTTGCGTATAACGAACAGCGTAATCTATGTCTGAAATACCAACTTGACTTGAGTCACAAAGACTCTTCAATGAACCACTATATTGCGAACAATTATAATCGGGTGCTGCCCCTATTCTCCTAGTATTTATGACATAAAAAAAGGTGTACCCTCTAACAGCAAATAGAGAATGATTTTCTGAGAAGAAAGGCCTCTTATCGGAATAAAAGGTTTCTGATGAAGTAAAATTAACAACCAATTCATCGCTCTCAACTTGGCCAAAATCTGGATTTAAAGCAACATTTAATTGTTTTCCTGAATCAATCTTCCAAAATATTTCTGCACCAGCTTTTGTTTGTGTCTCTTCTAAAACTCTATCGTTAGTTACATTTACATATGGGAAGAAATCTATCTTAGAAACACTATAATTATTGAAATCCATTTCATGAAAAAGAGACATAAATTTTTCTTGTCTTGGATTTCCTTTAATAGAAGTGTTAACTCTCCATTCCTCTGCAACCATTCTCCAGAAAGAAAGTTTAACTTTTCTTTTCTCCCCTATCTGAGTCTTCATAGGAGCTATACTCCATGGTATGAACATTTCGGCAGTCCAGCCATCATTATTTATTGAAGTAGCGGAGTCCCAATCTGCGTCCCAATCATAGTTGACATCATTCTCATTTCTATAAATACCATCATTAATAGACCCTCCTGCTGAAACAGTAAATCCATAAGCCGTTAATCCATCTCCATCAAAGTCTATAGCTAAACCACATTTATCGGCATTAGCCATTTCGTCATCACGCTCATGCTTATTAGCTCTTATTGAATCTTTAGACTGAAGGTTAATAAAACCAAAGTACATTCCCTTTTCATCTTCTAAGATGAGAACCTTCTGAAAGTGTTTTGGCTCTGCTAATGAAAAGGGCATAGACTCATAATATTTAGTCCATTCTCTTGCTTGTGACCATTCATCTTCGTCCAATACACCATCTACAGACATTTCAAATGCACTGACGTATGGACTTAAGAAAATAAGTCCTAAAAAACAAGGTATAAGAGATTGTAGCTTCCTGTACAGTAGAGTTCCCATTTGAGGGAGGCTATTTTAAGTGGTGAATGGCTTAAAATCTATATCTAACTTTAATTGTAAAGTTATCGCTTTGTGGATCGTTCCAAGGTCTTTTATAGAGTTCGTGTAAACTATCCTCTTCATCATTCATAGAAACCCTTCCACCTTTGGTATAAACAACATACAGGTAAGCTAAAGGTTTTATTTCGTACCTATACCTAACCTGAAAAGCCAATTGACTCACAGTTATTGGCGGCAAAGAAAATTGGTAAGGATTTAAATTACCATATGTATCTCCCAAGTAAGCTTTAGGGTTTCTCGCAGTAAAAGCTAACATTTGTGCTTTAACTCTCAATTCATGCTTGGTACCTTCAACCCATTGAACACTTGCAGTAGTTCTTCTTTGCTTTCGGTCATATGTAGCCAGTAGATTGTCATTTACCCAATTTAACCAATTGGTTTCTTTGGTGTGTCGGTAGCTTAATTTTGCAGTTAGAGTTTCTATCGGAGAAATGCTTACAGAGCCTCGATAAGAAGATGTCCATCCTAATTCTCCCGAATAACTATCTCCCTTTTGTCTCTTAGCATCTACGGAATACCTAAGGAAATTTTCTCTAGGGCCATTGAAATCCATTTCAAAGCCATATCCTTTAGGCATGTTAATGAAAGGAGCTAATGAAGAATTTCTAGTGATCCTATTGTCTCTTCCTTTTAACCTATAGAAAGTACCAAATTTAAATTCTGAACTGTTCTTAAAAGAATTATCAATCGAAAATCTTATCGCCGACGGTTCTTTATTAAATGATGAGTCAGATTTTAGTGACCAACCGAATTCATACTGTCTAGACCTTAATAAAGAGTCAGCACTAAAATCTGTTTGCCTTATTTGATATCTACCCCCAAACATGAGCCAATCGTTTCTGGCCAAATAACCCATATCATTGACGTCAAGATTTTCATCAAAGTAATATAAGCCAAATCCAAAACGTCGAGTCTTGTCAGGATCGTACCCTAATCCAAAATCAAATCCATAGCCATTCTTATCTTCAACTTTAGAGTGAACTAAAAGGCCATTTAGTCTTAAAACAGAGGAAGGTCTGTAATCAAAGTCCATGCTATTAACTTGAGCTGTGCGGTCAATCACGGGTCTATGTACATGAGTTCCAAGATAGCCAATGGTCAAATCATCTACCTTTGTTCTTAGTCGAACTGAATAAAAATCTTTTCCACGACTGAAATTTTCATCAGCTTCTGATGCTCCTAGAAATCCAAAATCTAATGATTCTCCTTGTTGAGAATAACGCACTGCATAATCTATATCATTGGCTCCGACTTTATTATTAATGCAATTATCTTCCTGTATCTCGTCAAATTTTGAACAGTCGTAATCAGGTTCTCCGCCTATTCGTCTAGTATTTATAACGTATAAAAATCTCCAAGCCGTAACATTGAATAAGCTATGATTTTCTGAAAAGAAAGGTCTTTTATCCGAATAAAAAGTCTCAGTTGCAGAAAAATTTACTACAACATCATCACTTTCAACCTGACCAAAATCAGGATTAAAGGCTGCATTTAGTTGCTTACTAGAATCTATTTTCCAAAATACTTCAGCTCCTATCTTATTATCAACTTCAGCTTCAATACGATTCTCATTTATTGTCACGTAGGGAAAGAAATCAATACTAGAAGACTGATAATTGGTAAATTCATAATCATTAAATACCGATAGATAAAGATTTTCATAAGAGCTACCCTTTATTGTTGCTATTACCCTTTGAGGCCCAGCTAGCATTCTGTAAAAAGCCATTCTTACCTTTCTTTTGTCTCCCGATTGAGCTTTCATTGGAGCAACTTTCCACGGAATGAACATCTCAGAGTACCAAACTCCTTCTTCTGTTGTAGCTGCAGATAGCCAATCTGCATCCCAATCATAACTTCTTTCATTTTCATTCCTATAAGTGGCGTCTCCTATTGAACCGCTTGAGGAAACAAAAAATTGATATCCTGATAATTTATCAGCATCAAAGTCGATTGTTACTCCATTTTTATCTGCAATCGATCTTTCATTATCTCGTTGGTGACTTTGAGATCGCATACTTTCATTAGATTGATAGTTTTTAAAACCGATAAATATTCCTTCCTCCGATTCTTGGATAAGTATGACTGTCTTTATGTCCTCAACTGCATCGAGTGTATAAGGAAAGACTTCATAAAAAGTGGTGATTTGTTTTGCTTGGTTCCATTCAACTTCATCTAACTTACCATCTATAATTATTTCTGCATTTAATATAGAGCCCTGAATTAGAAAATAGAGCAATGAAAAGAAAGAAATAAATTTCTGCATCTATTGAACTTGTATTTTTATTTTTTTTGAAGTTATAGGTGGTGAATGAGGTATGTGATAAAGATCTCCCAATACAAGCTGTAACTCATGCCTGCCGGGAGGTAATTCGATAATGGTTTCTGTTTGTCCGCCTCCAAAATGCAGATGATTCTTGCTGGATGGTATAGGCATTGAAAAATCAAGTTCTTTTACATTAATGAGTAAATGATGATGTCCTGTATTTTCTTTATCAACTCCAGCTGGAGCAACTCCTTTGCCCGAAAGACCAAATTGAATAAAGATCGGGTTCTCTACTATATCTCCATCTTTTAAGTTTATGAAATAAACCTTAGATTCAGCTACGTTTATACTACTGAATAAGACGGATACTAATGAGAAATATATATATTTCTTAATCAACTAAATACCCTCCTGAAGTATAAAGTAAAGCTTTGTGAGAATTATTATTTTTGACTTCAACGACATCGCCAAAAAATACTGAATGCGTTGAATGATTAATGACTTTTGTACATTCACAAATGATGTTTGCAATAGAGTTAGAATTAAAAACTAAATCTTCCTCCGTAACCCACCCATCATCTTCAAATCTAGACTCGCCCTCATCTGAATTACTGCACACTTCTGAAAGATCTTTCTGTTTAACTGACAATACATTAACTGTGAATTGTTTACCTTCTTTAAGAAGATAGTGAATAGAGGCTTGTTTGTTTACACAAATAATCATTGCGGGAGGGCTTAAGGACAAAGAGGCAACTGAAGTGGCTGTCATTGCATGGCGCTCTTCACGAAGTTTTGCTGAAATAACATTTACAGTTGAGGTAATGCTCCTCATTGCAGTTAAGAAGTCTTCCTGAACTTTTAGATTATCCATTTATGAAATAATCACTACTGTTAAATATAGTTACTAGTGACCATAAAAAGAATAATATTGCTCATATGCCTAAAAAACAAGCTACAACTAGAATTATTGGAGGAAGCTTAAAGGGCTCAAAGCTACCTTACAAACAAAATAAATCAATAAGACCTACTGAAAGCAAAACGAAAGAGACATTATTTAATTGGCTATTAAATGATCTTCAAGGAAAGGTTTGTTTAGATATGTTTGCAGGCACAGGATCATTAGGGATTGAAGCTTTATCAAGAGGGGCAGAGAAGGTGGTATTTGTAGAAAAACAAAAAATCTTGTCAGATAAATTGAAAGGAAATCTAAAAAGGTTGGACGTATATGTCTATAGTCATGTATTACATGCGAATGCCTTTTCTGTAGACTTTGATAACTTACCTTATAAATTTGATATATTGTTTTTAGATCCTCCATTTAGGGAGAATTTAATTCAAAGATCATTAGACTTAATTGAGAAGGCAAATATTTTATCCCCAAAAGGTTTAATTTACTTAGAATGTGAAAAAGAACTTCAGTTAGGTCAACTTACCAAAAATTTTAATCTACTGAAGGAGGCTAAAGGAGGCCAAACTCAATATTGCTTATATGAGAGCTAGACTTTATTTATTTTCAATAATTTTTGCGGTTATTGCTTCGCTATTTACATATGGAAAATTGAAAATCTTTGAAGATACGTTAATAACAGTTCTAAACAAGGAATTAGTCCTTAATTCAGAAATGATCATAACTCTAATAGTGGCATCAACTATAGTATTTGTTTTATTAATTGGCCTGTTGGATAAACTTTTTTCTTCAAAAAGATATGAAAAGACGATAGAAAAAGAAAAATAGATACTTATTTTCTTTTCATAGATTCAAAAAACTCAGCGTTAGTCTTGTAATCTTTGAGCTTATCCAAGACCCACTCCATAGCAGCAGTATCATCCATCTCATTTAAGAGTTTTCTTAACACTGTTATATTTCTTAACTCTAGATCGCTTGTAAGAAGGTCTTCTCTTCTTGTCCCAGTTTTTCTTATATTAATTGCTGGAAAAACTCTCTTTTCAGCAATCTTTCTGTCTAAATTAACTTCAGAGTTTCCTGTTCCTTTAAACTCTTCAAAAATTACTTCATCCATTCTAGATCCAGTATCAATCAAAGCGGTTGCTATTATAGTTAGACTTCCACCACCTTCTATATTCCTAGCTGCACCAAAAAATCTTTTCGGCTTTTGTAAAGCATTAGCATCAACACCACCAGTCAATATTTTTCCAGATGCGGCTTGAGTTGAGTTATATGCCCTAGCTAAACGAGTAATTGAATCAAGAAGGATGACAACATCATGCTTATGCTCGACCAATCTTCTTGCCTTATTAATAGCCATCTCGGCTACTTGGACATGTCTGTTAGGAGCTTCATCGAAAGTGCTAGCGATTACTTCTCCTCTCACTGATCTTTTCATCTCAGTAACTTCTTCAGGTCTTTCATCAACCAGGAGGACCATAATTTTACATTCTGGATTATTTCTTTCTATTGAGTGAGCGATGCTCTGAAGTAGTAATGTCTTTCCAGCTTTTGGTGGAGAAACAATTAAAGATCTTTGTCCTTTACCAGTAGGAGCAGTTAAGTCTATTACTCTCGAAGACAGATCTTCTGAACTACCTGTACCCAATTCAAAAGACATTCTTTCATCAGGAAATAGAGGTGTTAGGTTTTCAAAAGAAGGTTTGTTTCTTGTTTTATCTGGCTCTTCAAAATTAATTTGCTCTATTTTTAAAATAGCAAAATACCTTTCTCCATCTTTTGGTGATCGGATCTTGCCTTGAATTGTATCGCCTGTTCTCAAACCAAATCTTCTTATTTGACTAGGAGAAACATAAATATCATCTGGTCCAGCTAGATAAGAAGAATCTGGTGATCTTAAAAAACCAAAACCATCTTGTAAAATCTCTAATACACCCTCTCCTTCTATATCTTCCCCATTTTTAGCTTTATTCTTCAGTATTCCGAATACGATATC